>Ga0228662_1000111_pt1 | contig 43981 bp, 39 predicted proteins | sample 76DmetaG_FD_183173 | JGI IMG/M metagenome (GOLD analysis project Ga0228662, IMG submission 183173) | Seawater microbial communities from Monterey Bay, California, United States - 76D | ecosystem: Environmental > Aquatic > Marine > Coastal | place: USA: California | collected 2016-11-10
TTTTGGTATTTCTGAGAAGTTCTCTTGGTAGTACGGGGGGTTCAGTTATGGTGAGTTTATTCCAATCAATAAGAGACATTAAACAATTCCATTCTTTTGATAAATAAAAACACCGATTAGAAATTAATCTAACCGGTGTTTTGTTTTTTAATTAATTATAATCCAGCTTTGATTTTTGCAGCAGCATCTGCTGAAACCCAAGTTGTCCATAAGTCTTCGTGCTGAGATAAGAACTCAATTGCAGCATCTTCGCCACCAGCTTGTTCTTCTCCCATGTATACTAACATTGCATTCATGACTGGTCCTGGGTAAGTGCGAGCTTTTAAATAATCAACGGCAATGCCACCTTTATTTTTTAAGCTATCAGTAATGATTGTGTGTACTTCAGAATGTGTCCAAGCACTTGCTTGTGGATCAGCACAATCTTGTTCGGCTTTCACGATACAACCATCCCAATTTTCTGTGCCGGCAAAAGGTACGCCGAAGTCAATTGGAATAAGGCCATATTTTCCGACCATTGCAGTAGGAGACCAGTAATAACCAAACCAATTTTCACCACGATCACCAGCTTTAGCAATTGAACCGTCTAAGCCAGCAGCTGAGCCTGGGTCTACAAGTGTCCAGCCTTTTGCTTCCATGTCAAATGCTCTGAATAAGTTTGCGTTTGCCAATTGGCAACCCCAACCCGCTGGGCAACCGACAAAAGCGCCTTTGCTTGGGTCTTCTGCATCTGGGAATAGGTCTGGACGTTCTAGGATTTTTACAACTGTATCAAGCTCAGGGTGCGCTGCTTGGAAAGCAGGAGTTACCCACCAACCTTCACCTAATTGAGTGATTGGGCCAGCATTTGTTGAATGTAGTCTGCCTTCATCCATAGCCGCATTTAGCGGATCACGAACAGCGTTAATCCATAGTTCTGGAGCGACGTCAGGTTGACCTTTTTCATTCATTGATGCGAATGAAGTCATAGTTGCACCTGGAACTAGCTCCACGTCACATCCGTAACCATTCTCAAGAATGATTTTATCTACATTTGCCATTAATTCAGCTGATGCCCAGTTCATTTCTGCTATCTGAACATCACCACAGTCAGCAAAAGCCGCTGTACCAGCTGTCGCAAGTGTTGCTGCGATCGCTAGGTTAGTCAAAGATTTTTTAATCATATTATTCTCCCGATACGGTTAAAATTCTATATTGTTTTAACCATGTTATTGATGGATTCATCATTACAATAAATTTTGTAACTCCCCCAAGTGGATATCATTATTGATGATTCCAAATAAAAATCAAGGATGTATATCGACAAGATATGTATGTAACGCGACTTTACTCATATTTTAAACATGGCGATACAATTCTAATCTTAATAAAATATACGATTTTATGAATTTAATCACATGATTATTAAATCATTAATTTTTTTAGCTAATTTCAAGTTTATGCGAATTATTGTTTTTTGTAGTCTTAGAAAAATGCTTGCAAGCCCGTTTGAGCACGACCGAGTATCAATGCATGAATATCATGTGTTCCTTCATACGTATTTACAGCTTCTAAGTTCATGACGTGGCGAATTACACCATATTCATCTGAAACACCGTTACCACCATGCATATCGCGCGCTGTTCGTGCTATATCTAGCGCTTTGCCACAATTATTTCGCTTCATTAAACTTATTAATTCAGCGGGAACTTTATGTTCATCAAACAAACGCCCCATACGCAAACATCCTTGCAAGCCAAGAGAAATTTCAGTTTGCATATCTGCTAATTTCTTCTGAATGAGCTGCGTTTGGGCTAAAGGCTTACCAAATTGTTTCCGATCAAGCGTATATTGTCTTGCTGCATGCCAGCAAAACTCTGCAGCACCCATTGTGCCCCAAGCAATGCCATATCTAGCACGGTTCAAGCATCCAAATGGACCAGCTAAACCAGATACATTGGGTAGTATGTTTTCTTCTGGTACAAAAACATCATCCATTTGTATCATACCAGTTGTTGAGGCACGCAGAGAAAACTTACCTTCAATTTTGGGAGATTCTAGCCCTTTCATGCCACGTTCTAGAATGAATCCTTTAATTTTATTATCGTGTGCATCAGATTTTGCCCAAATTATAAAAACATCAGCAATTGGAGAATTTGTAATCCAGTTTTTTGCACCAGAAATTAAATATCCACCAGCAACTTGCTTCGCTCTGGTTAACATTCCGCCAGGGTCAGAGCCATGGTCAGGCTCTGTGAGGCCAAAGCATCCAACTAATTCGCCAGATGCTAATTTAGGTAGATACTTATTTCGTTGTTCATCATTGCCATATGCAAAAATCGGATGCATTACTAATGATGATTGAACCGACATGGCTGAACGATATCCGCTGTCAACGCGCTCAACTTCGCGAGCTACTAAGCCATAAGATGTGTAATTTGCGCCAACGCCACCAAACTCTTCTGGTATAGTTGATCCAAGTAAGCCAAGAGCACCCATTTCATTTATAATTTCTCTATGAAATAATTCATTACGGTTAGCTTCAATAATTCTTGGCATTAGCTTATCGTAGCAATAAGCTTTTGCTGTATCTCGTATCATGCGTTCTTCTTCAGTGAGTTGATCCTCCAATAAGAAAGGATCTTCCCAATTGAAGTTAGCGGGTTTTGATCTTGCAATAATTGGCGTATGTGATCTCATTGTATATTCTCTAATTTTTATTTATATTGATATTTTTTTACAAAAGAGGCAATGCGGCAATTCTTCTGGAATTCACTCTTTATAAAAGTTAATTATAAATCAAAAAAATTAATTGATAACTATATTGGAATATTAAAATGAGAGTTCTTGTAACAGGCGGTGCCGGTTATATTGGTAGTCATACCTGCGTTGAGCTATTAAATGCTGGCCATAAAGTTTTTGTCATAGACAATCTCAGCAATGGACATGAAGCAGCAATTGAACGAGTTCGGGATATTACTAATCGTGAGTTGCAATTTATAGATGCAGATATTTGTGACGCAAATGCATTAGATAAAATTTTTAGTGACTTTAAACCAGAAGCAGTTATGCATTTCGCAGGTTTGAAGGCTGTTGGAGAAAGTGTTGCCGAACCCTTAAAGTATTATAGTGTTAATATCGGGGGTTCTGTTTCTTTGTTGGAAGCAATGGATCGAGCAGGTTGCATGAATATAGTCTTTTCATCGTCTGCAACGGTTTACGGTGCCCCACAGTATTTACCATACGATGAAATGCATCCTACATTTCCTGTAAATCCTTATGGCCGTTCAAAACTTATGATTGAAAAAATAATTTATGATTGGGTTTCTGCCAACAAAAAGCGTAGAGGAACGGCTCTAAGGTATTTCAACCCTGTAGGCGCACACTCATCTGGTCAAATTGGTGAGGATCCAAATGGGGTCCCTAATAATTTAATGCCTTTTATTTCTCAGGTAGCTACTGGTAAGCTTGAATATTTAAGAATATTTGGAAATGACTATGAAACAAGAGATGGAACTGGAGTTCGTGACTATATTCATGTTGTGGATCTAGCTCATGCTCACATTCAAGCTCTTCGCTGCCAACCAAACCTCGAAACATTTGAAGTAATAAATATTGGTAATGGAAAAGGTACCACTGTACTGGAATTAGTAAGAAGCTTTGAGCGAGCGTCGGGTATCTCTATAAAATACGAATTATCGCCTCGTCGTGATGGTGATTTACCGGCTTTCTGGGCTAATACATCTCGTGCATTTGAAAAATTAGCCTGGAAACCTCAATTTACAATTGACCACATGTGTAAAGATACTTGGTTCTGGCAAAGAGAGAATATAAGAGGTTATGATGTTGGTGTCTGCAAAGATAGTAAAAATTCCAAATTAAGCTAAAAGGATCAAAGTTATGCAGAAAATTAGAAAAGCAGTATTTCCAGTAGCTGGATTTGGTACACGCTTTCTTCCAGCAACAAAGGCAATGCCAAAAGAACTCCTGCCAATTATTAATAAACCTTTAATTCAATATGCAGTTGATGAAGCTATTTTGGCTGGTATTGATACCCTAATATTTATAACTGGGCGTAATAAGCGAGCGATTGAGGATCACTTTGATAGCAATCCGGAGCTTGAGGTTGCGTTAGAGGAAAAAGGTAAAATTGAACAAGCTGAGATGATTCGTAATATCTTGCCTACAGGTGTTGAATGCATTTTTGTCCGTCAGCCAAAACAACTTGGTCTTGGACATGCGGTTTTATGTGCAGAACGTGCAGTTGGAAATGAGCCTTTTGCCGTCTTGCTTGCTGATGATTTTTTAACTTACGATGGTGTAGGTGTTACTGCTGATTTAATTAAAGAATATGAGAAATCTGGAAAAATGCAGTTGAGCGTGATGGAGGTTGATGGACCTGATATTTCAAAATATGGCGTTGTAAATATTAACAAAAAGTCTGGTTTTGTGGAGGGGTTAATTGAAAAGCCTAGCTTTATAAATGCACCATCAAATTTGGCGAGTATTGGCCGTTACGTACTATGCCCAACTATTTTTAATACTTTACGAAAGCAATTAGCTGGTTCTGGTGGTGAAATTCAACTTTCAGACTCACTCAATACCCAAGCTAAACTTGGCAACGTAGCTGCCCTTAAATTAAATGCTACACGCTTTGATTGTGGCAGCTTAAATGGTTATTTGAGTGCAATTCATTATGTATCAAAAAGAGACGGTTTTATTTTATCATAAAAATAACTATTAATATATTTAAATTTTTATTAACCCCAGATTTGTTAATGTTATTTATGGAATATTGCCATTCTCTATATCTCTAAGAAGGATTCTAAGTGGAGTAATTTCTGCCAATGTTCTAGCAAATGAAATTATTGGGCGATCTGCAACAAAAATAATATCATTGGGTCTAAGCTCAGTTTTTGCCGCTACTAAAATTCTTGAAACATTCTGTGCATCTAGATGGTATGCGATGGGTTTATTTGTGCCTCTTAGTAAATAGACTTCAGAACGCTTAGCCAGCGTATTTTGCAAGGCCCCAGATTGAACAAAAAGAACATCTGCAAGTGTTTCTCTCTTAGCTGGATGAATAGGTACTATACTAGCTTTCCCTGCCCCACTTAGTGCAAAAACTTGACCAAGTTTATATTCTAGACTTTTTACTTCAATTTGGTCTTCATGCTCAATCCATATATCAGGAATATCTAAATCAATTATTTGTTCGAGCGTCATTTGGTATACATTCTCTTTTCTTTTTAATTTTATGACTGAAAGTCCTGTATCATTTTGAATAAATTGCTTATTACTAAGCACCAAATTTTTAAGCGATAATCCTTCCTCAGGTAAAGATATGGTTACATTGCCTAAATTTTTGTTAATTAAATATGCTTTTTTACTATTAGATTTAAGTAAACTTAATTGAAAATCTTGCTTATAACCTTTCTTTAATAGTACTTTTTTAATTTCAGAACGCACTGACCTTATAGTGCGCATATCAACATATATGGTTCCAATTTCAGGTAGAAATATATTGCCACTTGCTCCAACTGTTATTTCAGCATTAGTTATATTTTTTGATGCAATTTCAATTTCAATTTGATCTTTGTCCTGAATAAAAATATTTGATGCATTCAAAGAAAAAAGTTGCCCAGCTGTAAGATTGTAATGCTTCGTCTCACGTGAAAGTTTTATTAGGGCTTTATCTCCCAAGTTACCGGAAACTCCAGCCATTAAACTTACTTCTTTTAAGGTAGTTGGGATATTATTTATTTGAATAATTTTACTTTCCAACAGAGGAACCGCACCTGGTTTTTTTACTGATAGGAAAGCTTTCTTACTTACAAACTGAGTTATTTCTAATTGAAAATTAGGTGCATTTCCATTTCTTAATAAAATATTTCTGACCTCAGTTCTCACATCACCTAAACTTCTGCCTGCCGCTTTAATATTTCCTAGACCTAATAATAAAATATTTCCATTACTTCCAATAATTCCAGATGTTTTAACAACTAAATCACTTATATTTTCAATGTTACTAGTATCAACTAATTTTGTTGAAGGATCTGAAGATTGAACGTAAGTTAATTCATCTCCAGCATCTAATAAGTATTCCATTTTAGAATTGTTAATCGGCCAGTCTATCTCATCATCTAAGAATTCAATTGATTGAGTAAATAATAATTTATCCATTTTACCAATTATATAATCATGTTTTTTTGAAAATATTGGCATTTTTGCAACAAGAAAATCTTTTTCATCAAAAACATTTGCATTTGAGGCACTACCATTCTGCATAAGTTGACGTGGATAAGCATATTTATTGGCTTCTGCTGCTGTTTTGAAATTCAATGCTCTAATGTTAATATCAAAATTTTCTTGAGCTTTATTAGTGTTTTTATTATCTCCGATATTTATAACAATCGGTTCTAGGATTTGATCACAACCATTAATAAAGAAAGACATTATTAGTGTAATTGTTAAAATTTTTACTTTAATCATGAAGCAATCCTTGAGCTGGTGCAATTGACTGCATCTTTGTGAGAGTATCTTTTTTGGTTCGCCGTATTCTGGCTAAAGTTATGTGAAAGAATTTCTCAGACATCAAAGCACGTAAAATATCAATACTATTTTCATTATCTGCACAAAAGAATAAAAAATCATATTTTTTGCTCAAATTGTTTAAATCTTTTTTAAATCCGGGCGTGCTCAACCAGTCCATCGGATTGAGAAGACCATTGGGTATAAGATAGAAAACATTATTGTTATTTTCAATAATCCTAAATTTTCCTTCTTCATTAGTGTCACTTGAAAGTTTTTTCTGATTATGTGAAAAATTCAATATGCCAACTTTTAGGTCTCCAGATTGTATATATTCAGCTAGAGCTGATGCAACATCAAATGAGATAACTTTGGTTTTTGATGAAGTAACAATGATTTTATTAATAGCACTTTTATTAATTTCAACAGTTAAATTTCGCAGAGTTCTTTGAATTTTCATTTTAGATTTAAGAGTAAGTTTATTTGCAGGCTTAATAAACTTAAAGCTTGCGTTTAAATTAGTACCCATAGCCTCAATAAGGCTTTTTTTGGAATAGAAAACTCCTTTAAATAATGAAAATATTATAGAAATAATTAGACCAGAAAATAATCCAATTAATGCACCAATTGTTAAAATAGTGTTTCGTGGCAGAGTTGATGGATTAACTGAGGGCGATGCATATTCATAAATTTCTGAGTCATCTGGCGTGTAGCCTGCCATTAAAGTTTGCGCCTTAACTTGCTCAATTAAAACTGTGTATGTTGCCTCAGCTATAGATAATTCACGTTCCATTTTTACAAATGAATCAAGATTAGCTTCAGAATTTTTTGCACTAACTTGCATATTTCTGATTTCTGATTCTAGACGTTTTTTTCGTTCAGTGAGTGTTGCCAGTACTGCAATAGCTGATTTTTTTTCTGGCCAACTCCAAAAACTTATAATTTCATTTTGTCCTAAAACCCTGCGAAATTCTACTTGGTCAACAATTGGAAAGTTTTTTTTCAGGTAATTATAGTCTTCATTTGTTGTTGTCTCTTTTTCAAGAAGCTTAACTATTTCCTGTACGGCATTAACTAAAATTAAAGTTTTGGTAAGTTTTTCGCGTAGTTGATCTAATTGCAGTGAATTAAGTGTAAAAGCTTCTAACGGAAGCGCAGCATTTTCTAGTGTAAACTTCTTTAAATTCGACTGTGAAGTCTCAAGTTCGTATAGTGCATCTGCAAGTGAATTTGCCAAGAACTCAACTTGATCATCAGCGAGTTTAGATCTTTTAAGTTTTTCATATTCTAATATGTCTTGCATGATTGTGTTGGCTATTTCTGAGGCGCGTTTCGCATTTGTGTGTGTGGCCGAAACTTTCATTGAGCCAAAATCTGTTTCTTCTAATTCTATACTTTTTGAATAATGATACATTATTCCTTGCCAAATTGCTTCAGTAACATTGAGTTCTGATTTGCCTTTACCAAGGTAATTTTTAATTTTTGAAACCCAGAATGGCTCGCTATAATTAGGATTATATTTATTAAAAAAAACATCCTCTTTGAGATTCAATTTTTTATCAAGTTTTTGTATGAAGATTCGCCCATTTATTCTGTCACTGGGTAAGCTTGGTTTATTATTTTGAGATAATCCAGATAAACTTGCAAGTGCTCCAAGCTCTGAACTTATATTTAAGCCAGTTTGATCTGAACTAATTTTAAATACTGCTTCGGATGTATATTTTACCTCAGTGTTTAAGTAAATGAATGCAGAGCATAAAATACCCAGAAAACAAAATAGCAATGAGATTAATTTATTTGCCCATATTATCAATAATATTTCTCTGAGATCAATAATGTTATCATTTTTCATATTTTGGGTATCAGCCATAGTTTAATAAAATCCAATTTTTTATTACATTAACATGTGAATTTTTGATAGGCAAAGATAATTGCTATTAAAAACGATACAAAAAATAATAACTATATGATACTAAATTAACTGTTGCATTTAAAAAAATAAATACATAATTAAATCTTTAATATTTGATAAATGTTATGTGATAAAGCGGTTTTTTAAAGCATAATAAATAAAATTTAACACATGTATTACAAAAAGTTATAATCTTTTATAATTCAAAATTAAGGAATAAATTTTTGAAAAACCGTAAATCAAATATTATTATGCATGATGTCACAATTAGAGATTTTTTGGAAAAAATCCAACAAACAAAAGCAAAAGTTTTGTATGTGGTTGATGAGTCTCATTGTTTGATTGGCTCAGTCACTGAAGGAGATTATAGAAGGTTTATATTAAGAAATAATAAGTTACCATTGTCTATAAGTGATATAATTAATCCAGAACCAAGGTATTTTGCGAAAAAAGACTTTAAAAACGGAAAACTACACATTCATGATATGAATAGAGGTGAAATACCAATTCTAGATGAAAATCAGAAAATATGTGGCTTTTATCCAAATAATTATAAATTTAGGACAAACACAAATAATCCTGACAAAGTATTGTCCATAGCACCCACTCGTATATCGTTTGCTGGTGGTGGTAGTGATGTAGATTATTGGTTTGAAAAAAATTTAGGTTGTGTAGTAAATTTAGCAATAGCTAAATATGCACGTGTATCCATTAGCCGCAATTACTCTGATAAAGTATATATAAATTCATTAAATACAGGCGAAAAAATTGAATTACATATTAGTGAATTAAATAAATATAAAAAAAATAAATTAAATTTAGTAATAAGCTGTTTGAAGAGATGCAACATACAGGAAGGTTTAAATATTGAAATTTTCTGTGATTTTGAAACTGGTACAGGGCTAGGTGGTTCATCAAGTTTGGTTGCTGCATTATTAAAAGGAATTGCTAAACTATTTAATTATTCTTTAACAAACATGGAATTAATAAATTTAGCTTATGATGTTGAACGTGTTGATGCTAAAATTAACGGCGGTTGGCAGGACCAAATAGTGACAGTTAATGGTGGGCTTTGTGTGTCTAATTTTTCACCTATGGGTTTCAGAACATATAAGATTGATTTGAATCAAAGATACCACGACTACTTGAATTCATGTTTATTTATTTCAAGAATTGGAGAAGAGAGAAAAAGTTCAGAAATCCATGAACATCAGAAGAATATGGCATCAAGTAAAACATATTCTAACAAAATGAAAAAAATTGTGAAGCTTGCAAATGAATGTGTCGATCTTATTGGCCAAGAAAAAATTGAGCTTCTTGGTAAAATATTACATGAAGGTTGGCTGTTGAAAAAAGATCTTGGGAAATTTATCTCAAATCAACTTGTTAATAATAGGTATGATCTTTTAATAGAGAACGGAGCAATGGGTGGGCGCCTTTTGGGTGCTGGTGGAGCTGGATTTATACTTATTTATGTCGATCCTAATAGTCAGCATGATTTTATCAAAAAATGTAAAACTGACAACATACCAATTGAAAGAATTCAAATTGATTTGGAAGGTGTTCGCACACTATAGGAGCTAATATGGCGAAGGTTACTTTTATTGCTGAGATTGGTAACAATCATAATGGAGATATCGAAAGGGCCAAGCGGCTTATTTTGGAATCAAAAAAAATAGGATGCCATATTGCTAAATTTCAATTGCGAGATATGCATACTTTATATCGAGGTGATGAAGATAATGTTGAGGACTTGGGAGTAGAATACACTAAAGATTTATTGTTTAAATATGAATTATCTTTTGAAGAGCAAAAAGAATTATCAGAATTTTGTAGCTTACATGAAATAGAATACATGTGTACTCCGTGGGATGTTGGCAGTGTTAATAAACTGGAAGAGTTGGGTGTAATGCGCTACAAGATAGCTAGTGCAGATTTTGATAATATTGAACTAATTGAAGTATTAATCAATACAAGAAAGCCATTAATTTTTTCAACTGGCATGTCAACAAATTCAGAAATAGTAAAAAGAGTACAATATTTAGATCAAAAGAATGTTGATTATACAATCTTGCATTGTAATAGTACATATCCTGCTCCGTTTGAAGATATAGAATTAAATTATATAAAAACACTTAAGTCACTTACAAAAAATGTTGGATACTCTGGCCATGAAAGGGGAATTGGGGTTTCCTTAGCTGCTATTGCATTAGGTGCATGTGTGATCGAGCGGCATATAACCGAAGATAAATCATTAGAAGGTCCTGATCATCAAGCCAGCTTATTAGCAAGTGAATTTGGACAATTAATTGAAATGTCAAATGAGGTGGTACCGTCCCTTGGTGAATATAATATAATTGACCGTAAGGTATCTCAAGGTGCTATGTTAAATCGTGAAATACTTGGGAAAAGCCTTATTTCGAAATTTGATTTAAATCCAGGGCATGTTCTTACTGCTGGTGATGTAACTATCAAAAGCCCTGGTCAAGGTTTGCCACCATCAAAAATTAATCATTTGATTGGTATGAAAGTTCAGAAAAAAATAAAATCTAATGAATTTTTATTTTATGATCATTTCAAAATACCAGTTGAAGTTAATTACTCTCAATTAAATAACATAAATTGGGGTGTTCCAGTAAGGCCACATGATGTTATAAAAATGCATACCAAGTTTGATTGCCCAGTGTATGAATTTCATATTTCATATAAAGATTTAGAAAGAAAAATCCCAGATGAGAATTGGACTATTTTAAAAAATAAAAGGTTAATACTACATGCACCAGAATTATTTTCTGATAGTAGGCTTTTAGATTTATGTGACACTGATAATATTCAAATTCATCTTGATAATTTAAATTCTGTTTGTGATTACGCTAGGGAACTTAGAAAAAAAATAGAAACCACACAGGACATTAAAATTGTTACAAATATTGGTGGCTTTAGTACTCATAATTTTCGCGATGAAAAAGAAAAAGAATTTTTATACAATCTGATAGAAAATAATTTAAAACACATAAATGAAGAGGGATGTCAGATTACTATACAAAATATGGCACCTTTTCCGTGGCATTTTGGTGGACAAAGGTATCAAAATATTTTTGCATACCCAGATGAAATTATTGATTTTTGTATTCAAACAGGCCGTAAAATAACTCTTGATACCTCACATTTATCGATGCATTGCGCTTACCGTGGTGAAGATTTTATAGGTTCTGTAAAAAAACTGATTCCTTATACAGAACATTGGCATATTGGAGATGCGCTGGGAGTTAATGGTGAAGGTATCACGATGGGGGAAGGTGATATAGACTTTAATACATTAATGCCATTAATTTTAAAAAAACAAACCATGATTGTTGAAACTTGGCAAGGCCATAAAGAAAATGGTTCAGGTTTTGTTAGAGATTTAAATTATTTAGGTGAGATTATGATGGGAGCATCCAAATGAATTTAGCTTTACACATAGAAAAACACCTTGAGGTGGTTTCTAATACTTTTGATTCTATATTTTTACAAAAAATTAATGAAACTGGATTAATAATAACAGAAAGATTAAAAAAAGGGGGTAAAATTTTTTTAATGGGTAATGGTGGCAGCGCCGCAGACTCACAACATATTGCGGCAGAATTTGTATCTAAACTTAGTATTGACCGAAAGCCTTTGGCAGCTTTAGCATTAACGGTAGATACATCTGCTATAACTGCCATTTCAAATGATTATGGTTATGATTATGTTTTCTCGAGACAAATAGAAGCTTTGGTTAATGATACTGACGTTGTTATTGGGATTAGTACCTCAGGAAACTCTAAGAATGTAATACTTGGTTTTGATAAGGCTACTGAAATTGGTGCTTTTACAATAGGGTTTTCTGGAAGTAATGGTTTTAAAAATAAAATGTTAAATGCGTGCTTTAGTATTAAAAGTAATAATACAGCGCGCATACAAGAAGGGCATATATTACTTGGGCATTTACTTTGCGGTGTCTCTGAAAGTCCTTATGTCTAGGTGTGCCCTAATTTTGTGCGGTGGTTTTGGGTCTAGATTCAAGCCCATAAGTAAATCTCCAAAAATCTTGGCGAATTTTGGAAATCATAAGTTTATTGATTGGCTCATTAACTATCTAAAAAAAAATAATTTCACAAAAATATATTTTAGTATTGGTTTTAAAGGAGATGAAATTAAAACCTACCTGAAAAATAAAGACTATTTTATTGATCTCCAATTTATCGAAGAGTTAGACCCCTTGGGTACTGGTGGTGCTGTAATTTATGCATTGAACACCACTAAAGAAAATGAGCTTGTAGTGTTCAATGGAGATACATTTTGGAATAAAAATATCCCAAACAGTTTTTTTGAGGAAGAAATTCAGAATTTTATAATTTTGACGCAAAACACTAATAAAAATGAACGCTATGGTGATTTTAAGGTAGTTGATAACCAACTAACTTTTCAGCGTGGTACCGTAGAATTACCAATTATTAATTCTGATATCTTCATAGGAATTGCGCGTGTTTCAAGAAACATAATAAATATTGAGTTAGATACACCGTTTTCTTTTGAAGATTTGGTAATGAAAGTTAGAACTGGTGTATCTTTAGTGAAATATTCTGGTCAAATGCTTGATTATGGTACGCCAGAGGCATATAAGTATCTGAGTAATATGAAAAATGTATAAAACATTAATTTTGGATAGAGATGGTGTCATTAACCATGTGTGCTCAAATTATGTGAAAAGTATTAGTGAGCTTTCTATTATTCCTTCTTCAATTAAGGCAATAAATTATGCTATTAGGCATGAATTAGAGGTTGTTGTTGCTTCGAATCAAGCCGGTATTGGCAAGAAATTATTCGAAGAAGATGTCCTTAAAAAAATTAATAATGAAATAAATAAAAAATTAATTAAAAATATTGAGTTTTATTATTGCAAACATACAGTCGAAGATAATTGCGCTTGTAGAAAGCCAAAGCCTGGATTGCTAAACAAAATAATAAATGAAACTAATCCACCACATATATTTATTGGAGATAACTATACGGATATAATGGCTGCAAAGGCAGCGTGTATTGACGCTGCATTAGTATTAACGGGACATGGTCAGAGATTTTCTAATATGATTCCAGAGAATGTTCCTATTTACAAGAATCTAGAATGTTTCATAAATTCTATTTTTAAAGCTTAGAGGTATTTTATGACTTTAATTATCAAGCAATTATTTGAAATATTAACACGTTTAGAAAAGCGTTCTCTACTAGCATTGTTTTTCCTTATGATTTTTAGTGCCATTCTTGAATTATTTTCTATCTTATCCATCATGCCATTTATGGGAGTGATTGCTCAGTCATCATCAAATACAAAAGATAAATTTTTAGATTTAGTTTCGCATTGGTTTAACATTAAGGGTGAAAATGAGGCATTAATATTTGCTGGCTTCGTGGTCCTATTCCTATTAATTTTTTCATATTGTACAAAAGCATTCACTAGTATTATCCAAACAAAACGTATTTTAAGTTTAGAGTATAAAATAGGAGAAAGGCTTTTAAATAAATATTTAATGCAAGATTATGGCTGGATTTTAAACAACCATTCATCACATTTATCAAAAAATTTACTTTCTGAGATACAAGTTATAGTTAGAGAAGGTTTTTTACCCTTATCTCAATTAATATCTCAAAGCATTCTCGCATTGACTATTGCTATTCTTATTATTTATCTAAATCCACTATTTGCAATTTCCATGGCCTTAATTGTTACGTTCTCTTATGGAATACTTATATTTATAACTAGCGGTCAAATAAAAAAAATAAGTGCAATGCGTTTATTGTCTAATAGCGATAGATATAAATCTGTCACTGAGATTTTTTCATTATTTAAAGAAATAAAGCTATCAAATAGAGAAGATTTTTATTTTTCACATTTTTCAATTTCGGCAAGAAAATATTCTGGTTATCAAATTGTAGCTCAACTTATTAGTCTGTTACCAAAGTTTCTATTTGAGATGTTAGTTTTTGGAGGATTAATATCTTTAATTTTATTTTCTATAATTAGTGGAAATAAAATCGAAAATTTATTACCTCTTTTAGCAGTCTATGGATTTTCTGCAATACGGTTATTGCCGGCTTTACAGCAAATTTTTGGCTGTTATGCGCAGATAAAATATGTGGGCGCTGCACTACAGTCTATAACAGATGAACTGCAACTTGCAGTACAAAGCAAAGAAGAATTGATATTGAAAAAGACTATTCAATTCAAAAATAATATTGAACTAAATTCTATTAATTTTTCTTATAATAACGATACAAACACTATGATAAAAAATATTAATTTAACTATAAACAAAGGACAGAGTATTGCATTTATTGGGCCTACAGGCAGTGGAAAAACTACATTGGTAGACATTATTTTGATGTTGTTAGTTCCTCAAACGGGTTCAATAGTTGTGGACGGTGAAAATTTAACAAAATCTAACAGAATAGCATGGCAATCACATATAGGATATGTACCACAAAAAATTCATTTAAGTGATAATTCAATTGCAGAAAATATTGCTTTTGGATTAAAATATGCAGAAATAGATTGGGTGAAATTAAAAAAAGCTGCTCAAATTGCAGGTCTTTATGACTTTATAAATAATGAACTTTCTGAAAGTTATGATACTGATGTTGGTGAACAAGGCATAAAACTTTCTGGTGGGCAAAAGCAAAGAATAGGTATAGCGAGAGCTTTATACAAAAACCCTGATATTCTTGTATTAGATGAAGCAACAAGTGCGCTTGATCCATTAACTGAAAACAATATTTTAAAATCACTTCAAAAATTAAAAGGTGAAATTACTATCATTATGATAGCACATAGATATAATAGTGTAAAAGAATGTGATGTTATTTATAAGTTAGAGCATGGATCAATAATACAATCAGGCTCATTCGATGAAATCATTGGAACGTCAGTATAGGAGTTTAATAGTGAAAGTTGTCATTTTGGCTGGTGGATTAGGCACTCGTCTATCAGAAGAAACAGATACGCGGCCGAAGCCAATGGTTGAAATAGGTGGTCGGCCAATAATTTGGCACATTATGAAATCTTATGCTTATTACGGGCTTACAGATTTTATAATATGTTGTGGGTACAAGGGAAATGTCATTAAAGAATATTTTGCTAATTATTTTTTAAATGAAAATGATGTTACTTTTGATTTTAGTACTAATACAATAGATTATAAAAACAAAAGAAATGAGAACTGGAAGGTAACCCTGGTGGATACTGGAGAGAATACTCAGACAGGTGGACGTTTAAAAAAAATTCAGGATCATTTGGAAAAAGACGAAGATTTTTGTTTTACCTACGGAGATGGACTTGCAGATATTAATATAAATGAATTAATTAAATTCCATAAAAATCACAATAAATTAGCAACTATTTCTGCTGTTAGACCACCGGCTAGATTTGGGTCGATAGCATTTAAATCAAATGGCATTGGAGTGGATAAATTCCAAGAAAAAATTGAAGGTGATGGTGCCTGGATAAGTGGTGGATATTTTATTCTAAATCCTAGTGTAATTAATAGAATTAAAGAAGACAGTACTGTATGGGAAGAAGAGCCATTATCAAGTTTGGCTGCAGATAATGAACTTATAGCTTATAAACATAATGGATTTTGGCAGCCAATGGATACTCTAAGAGAAAAATATTTATTGAACAAGCTTTGGAAAAATCGAAATGCTCCATGGAGAGTTTGGTGATGAAGGATTCATTCTGGCAAGGTAAGAAAGTTTTTTTAACAGGCCATACAGGTTTTAAAGGTAGCTGGCTTGCTGTTATGTTAAATGAAATGGGAGCAATTGTAACTGGGTATTCACTTGCGCCTAATTCTTCACCATCTATGTTTGATATAGTTTCTAAAGCGTCATGTAGAAAATCTATTATTGGAGATATATTAAACGAAAGCTACCTTACTGATGCATTATTGGGCGTTGAACCTGACATTGTGTTTCACTTAGCGGCACAACCGCTGGTTTTGACCTCTTATGAAAACCCAAAGGAAACATTTGAAACTAATATAATGGGTACAGTTAATGTTTTGGAGGCGGTACGAAAGTCTAATACTTGTAAAGCTCTAATTAATATTACGACTGATAAATGTTATGAAAATCAAGAATTTATATGGGGATACAGGGAAATAGATCGCCTAGGAGGTAGGGACCCTTATAGTAATAGTAAGGCATGTGCTGAATTGTTAACTGATAGCTATACAAAATCCTTTTTTTCTGAAAGTGAAGTTGGAATAGCGACTGCAAGGGCTGGCAATGTAATAGGTGGGGGGGATTGGTCTAGTTACAGATTGATTCCTGATCTCATAAACGGAAATCAAAATAACAGTAAAGTCTCTATAAGATTTCCTAATGCTATAAGGCCATGGCAACATGTATTAGAACCATTATTTGGATATTTATTATTAGCGGAAAAAATTTATAAAGATCCAAAATCATTTAACGGTGCTTGGAATTTTGGCCCAAGTGAAACAGATACAAAATCGGTTCAGTGGATTGTCGAAAACTTTGAAAATTATATGAATGTAAAAGGTTTATATGAAATTTCTGATCAAAAAAACAAGTATGAAGCTAACGTGCTCAGGCTCGATTCTTCAAAAGCGATAAACAAATTAGGTTGGCGACCAAAACTTAATGTAAGCCAAGCACTTCAATGGACAGCCCATTGGTATGAAAATTATTATAGTGGTCAAAATATTTCAAATTTAACAAAGTTACAAATTAAAAACTATCTCAGAGGTCTACCAGGACCATAATTAATATATGGTATTTATAATTTGTATAGATTACTAAAATTTAAATAATTAAATTAATGAATAAGAGGGCTTTATGAGAGTAGCTGACTATATTTCGAAATTTCTTTCACAACATAATGTAAAACATATCTTTATGTTGCCTGGCGGAGCGGCAATGCATCTTAATGATGCATTTGGTAAAAATCCTGACCTTGAGGTAATCTGCAATTTACATGAACAAGCTTGTGCAATCTCTGCTGAGGCTTGTTCTCGTGTAACTGGGCAACTTTCTGTAGTCAATATAACTGCAGGCCCTGGATCTACGAATACAATAACTGGATTAGCTGGTGCATGGTTAGATTCTACACCAGTTATGTTTATTTCTGGGCAAGTTAAAACATCAGATTTGCGTACAAACATGGACTTGAGGCAGTATGGTGTCCAAGAGATTGATACGGTCGGAATTGTTGAAAAATTAACAAAATACTCAATAACAGTAACAGTGGCATCAGAAATACGATATTGCCTTCAAAAAGCTATGTATATTGCCACAACAGGACGTAAAGGACCAGTATGGCTGGATATTCCTCTTGATATTCAAGGTGCAGAAATAGAGCCAGATACTTTAACTGAATTTATTCCACCAACAGCGGATAAATCAAAAAGTTTATCATTAAAAGAAATTACATCACGAGTTGTAGATGCATATAAGAAATCAAAGCGCCCAGTGTTACTTGTTGGCAATGGTGTGCGAGCTGCTGAAGGCTTAGATCAATTACATAAACTAATAAATAATTTACATATACCTACTCTAACGTCTTGGTTGGGTATGGATCTTATAGACAATAATCACACTCATTTTTATGGCCGACCTGGAGGTATGGCTCCTCGAGGATCTAATTATATTATCCAAAATTGTGACTTTTTACTAACAATTGGAACTCGAATTGATCTTGGAATGGCGGGATATGATTATAAAAATTTTGCTAGAGCTGCAAAAAAATTCATAGTTGATATTGACTTAAATGAGATAAATAAATTTTCGTTTGAAATAGAAGAGAAAATTAATTTTGATGCTAAAGATTTTCTTATTGAAATGAATAATCAGTGTTCAAATTCTGAGATGTCAGAAAAGCCAAACGTAGAATGGCAAAAATATTGCTCGAGATTAGCTAAACAATATCCAATTTATACAAACAAGGGTTATACTAAAGGCGAGCCTATAAGTATGTATGATTTTTCAGAAAAGCTTTCAAAATTAATGGAAGCAAAAGACGTGATTGCGTCTTGTAGTTCGGGATTTGCAAGTGAAATATTTTACTTGATGTATAAACATAAAGACGGACAAAGAATATTCCATAATCGAGGAACAGGATCGATGGGCTTTGGGTTGCCAGCGGCAATTGGGGCTTGTATTGGATCTGATTTGCGCCGCACAATATGTGTTGAAGGAGATGGTGGGTTTCAAATGAATATTCAAGAATTAGAGACGCTTTCAAGGCTGGATTTGCCGGTTAAAGTATTTGTAATAAATAATGGAGGTTATGCTTCTATAAGGGCTGCTCAAAACAATTACTTTGGAAGAAAAGTTGGGGCTGATAAAAGTAGTGGAATTAGTTTTCCAAAAACAAGTAATATTGCAAAAGCTTATGGCATAAGAACAAAAATAATTTCAGATCCAACATCTTTGGAAAATGAAATTACAGAAGTATTAAATTCACCTGGTCCGGTAGTTTGTGAGGTGATTGTACGAAGTGATGAGCCAAGAGAGCCAAGGCTTGCATCATTTCAAAAACCTGATGGAAGCATGGAGTCACGCCCACTTGAAGATTTATACCCTTTCTTGGAAAGAGAAGAATTTAAAAACAATATGATAATACCAATCCTAGGTGTGAAATGAAATGCTTCCCCTTACGTTTACAGATAAGATATGAAAAAACTAGGTAATTGGATTATTTTTTTAGGGGCCGGACCTTTTGACTATGATTTGGTCATCTCATTAAAAAATACAGAATTTAACGTCTGTGTTGTTGATGGAAATAAAGACAATAAGATCCAATACCATTGTGATTTATTTTTAAATTTTAACGTATTAGAAGAAAAAAAAATATATAAGGCTATTTTAAATCTATTACCTTCGAATAATAAAGTATTTGTATATTCAAGTAGTGAATTATCACTTTTTACAGGGATGTTTTTAAAATCTAAACTTAATGACGAAAGCTTTCTTGGTGATTATAAAAGATTATTTTTCAATAAAACCTATTGTAAATTAGAATGGGAAAAAAACAAAATATTAACACCTAGATTCTATGAAATAGATTACAATGAAATAGATTATAGTGAAATTAAGAGATTTGAACTGCCGATTATAATAAAGCCCATAAATGGATTTGGTGGAGATGGTGTTACTAAATTATCAAATCGTGCTGATGTAGATAAACTAAAAAATTATATAGATATACATAAATATAGCAAATATATTTTAGAAGAATATATAGAGGGTAGGGAGTTTAACGTATCTGGTTGGTTTATTGATGGTAATTATTTTCCTTCATATATCTGTGAGATAAAAACAAGATTAAACTTCAGTGCTGATACAATAATATTTGGATGCATATTAACAGACAAAGAGAAGTTATTTATGCACTTAGAATTACAAAATGCAGCTTCAATTTTAAATATAAATAATGGTCCAATATCTGGAAGTTTCATAAAATCAAATTTGGGAAATTATTTGCTAGAAGTGGCACCAATATACTCTAGATTTTCATCCCATTGTTTATTAAGATTAATAGGCTCCACACCTCTAGAATGTTATCTCAATCATTTAATTGGCAGAGACCCAGTTGATTTTGATTTTTTAATAAAAAAACAAAAGACAAAGTATTTTTGTTCAATAATGGAAATTGAGAAATTTGAGAATTTATCTAACGAACTGCAAACAAATAATACATTAATAGATTGTAGTTATATAGGTAAACAGGCTGCCTATAGTAAAGATGTATGTGCTGTAATTACTTCAGAACCTAAGGAATAAAATTCAAATTTATGGAAAGTGATATCATTTTAAAATCTATAGAACAAACTAAGAAATTAATTCATAGTGATATGCTAAATAATTTTGGTTTTAATGATTGTAGTAGATTGAAATATCTCTGTTATGGAGCTGGTGACCAAGCGGTACGTTTTATAAAAAATAATAAATTTATAAATATTAGTTATATCTTAGAAAGTAAGCCACCAAAGAATAAGTCAATTTGTGAATTAAAGGTTCACTCTATTGAAAAATTACAGGAAGAAGATCCTCAAAATACAATAATATTTATTGCTTCATCAGCATATGATGACATTAAAATAATATTAGATAAACTTGGATTTAATAAAAAGCATAATCGAATTAATGCAATTATTTATTTAGAACCAATAACTCCATTCAGATTATTAATTAATAAATCGAATGTTAAAATTTTAAGAAAATTACAAAAAAAATACAGAAAGAATATTGCATCATTTAATATACTCACTAATAACTTTTTTATTGCGATTAAAGGAAGTAGATTTAAAGAATTTCTTTCTGATGTAGGCAGCTTATATGATCCCAAATTACAAAATGAAGCAATTGAATTGAAGTTATTAACAGATATACAAAGTGATGAATATAAGCTTTCTAGTCCTTTCCCTTCTTCACTTATAAAAGAAATGATAAATACATCTATTTATATTGATGGCTCAAGACAGATTGCTTCAAAATTTACTAACGTAATCAAATCATTTGATGAATTATCAAATATATCAGATTTAAAAAAATCTATAGTAAAGACAAATTTTATTGAAGACCTACATAATTTAAATACTAAAATAGCGATTGATAAGTTAAGATTTATTGAGCGCCAAATGTATTATAGAGGTTGTGACACTAAGGAATTCATAGTTTCTTTAAGTGCCAGAAATGAGGTGTCTTTAAACAGTATCAGATTACTCGTAGTTAGAAAAAGTTTGGAAGAATATGGATCTGTAAGTGATGTTATTGATTTTTTTGAAAATAAAAATCTGAATTTTATAATGAGTTATAATTTTAATGATAAGGAAATAAAAAGAGCTTATAACGAAATAAGAAATGCTAATTGGTCATCTAATGCAATTGAAAAAAAATCAGGACCTCCTGTTGGATTTCTATTATTTGACTCAAAAAACATTAAAAAAGTTAAACGTGATGCTAGTTCTCCATATGTATATAGATATAGTAGTGACTATGATAAGAAAAATGAATTGCGGAGCTACCTTGTTAATAAATATAATTTGAATGAAGCAGTTAACTTTATTCATTCACCAGATGATGATATTGAAGCATTAGAATATTTAAGAATCTTAGAAATAAAAAACTATGAATTGGTTACATCAAGTTTTCTAAAGAAGAAATTAAAATGATTTATTCTGAAAAAAATACTAATTTTGATCTTGATAAAAAAATCAGACGTGACCTTAAAGACTTTGAGATGTCTCAAAACAAAAAAGTGATATTTGGGTCTACTATTGGAAGTATATCAAGAGGCATACATAACCAAAATAGCGACTATGATGTTAGATTTCTTTTTTTAGAAGGTGATTTATCATTCTCTAATGAAAGCAATTGGCATAATGAGAAATTAATAAGACATAGAGTATATGATAAATCAAGTTTATGTAATTGTATACCATTGTGGGATATGAATGCTTTTCTAAATTTTATTAACGAGCCATATATTGACAGAAAAATAAGTTACAAACTTTTCCATAATGTTATTTGGACATTTTATTCTCCTTATGCATTTGATCCTTTTGGAATTCAGCAAGTAGTAAAAGATTTTTTAAATAAAGACGTAAATAGAGAATATGAGTTTTCTTATCATTTGAAAGAAGCTTACATATATCAGGATAAATTTATTTTAGAGCATGATTTTAAAAGCTTCATTTATGCTTTACATCATTTCCTCAGCTCTTTTTATATATATAAATTTAAAGCCCTTCCTAGCACAGATATCCATCATTTATTCTCAATTTTAAACGAGCAAGATAAAAATATGATTGAAGGCATAAATTTAAAATATAAAAAAAATGATGTTCAATTAAGAAATAAAGAAATTTTGAAATTATTAGAAATACTTCATTATTACTCATCGCAATTTCCAATAGAAAGTAATGATATTAATTTTAAGATAACTAAAAGCAATAATTTTCCTCAACTTCAAAAAACTTTATCTGACATAATTAGTTCTTTCTCAATTACTAAATCATACATTAACTACATATAATTGGAGTAAAATTAATTGATTTTTGATAATAATGACAGAATATTTATTACTGGAGGGACGGGTTTTCTAGGTCGCTCAATATTGGACATGATTTGTAAAAATATTGATTTGAAACAGGTTCATTTTGAAATATTGATATTAAGCCGAAATCCTACTTTGTTCTTGGATAAATACCCAGTTTATAAGTTATATCCCTTTTTAAGATTTGTTCAGGGTAATATTTTGGACCCAAATTGCCTTAATGGATTAGGACAATTTCAATATATTTTGCATGCTGCAGCGGATACAGTTCCTGGAGTAAACTTATGTAACCTCGATAGATATAATCAAATCGTTATTGGAACAAAAAATTTACTGGATTTTTCAAAAAAACAAACAAATCTAAAAAAATTCTTATATGTAAGTTCAGGTGCAGTTTACGGTAAGCAAAATTTATTATGTAGTCAAATAGATGAAACACATATTTCTAAATTAGATATATCAAACACAAAAAATTCCTATGCATTGGGGAAGCACGCGGCTGAAAGCATGTGTAAATTATATGAAGAAGAATTTAAAATTCCAACAACAATAGTAAGACTGTTTGCATTTTCAGGATCATATCTACCACTCAATGCTCATTTTGCTATTGGAAATTTTTTAAAAGCAGCGTTGAATGGAGATGATATTTGTATAAGTGGAAACCCCAACACTGTTAGATCATACTTAGATCAAAAAGATATGGCTGAATGGGTATTAGCTGCTATGCTCTCAGATATTGGTGATATTTATAATATAGGTTCTAATAGGGATATTACGATATCAAAATTAGCAGCTGTGGTTCGTGAATTAATTAATCCAGAAATAAAAATAAAATATTTAGATCAAAATAAAACTACACTTGAAACAAGGTATGTACCTGACATATCAAAAATTTCTAAAATTCTGGGTGTCAAACAAACTATAACTTTGGAGGATTCTTTACTATCGATGGCCATATCAAACAAGAAATCTTTTAATCAAGAAAGTAAATGATGTCATGGAATTAAATGATATAACTGTTTACATCACGGTAAGAAATGAAGAGGAAAGAATAGAAGCCTGTTTGAAGAGACTGTTGTGGGCAAAAGAAATTATAATTTTTGATAAAGAATCTACAGATAAAACTGTAATGATATGCAGAGAGCTTGGTGCTAATGTTATAAGTGTACCAAATTATACAGTTAACAACAAAGGTGCTGAACGCTTTAAGCACAATGGTAGTGGAAATTGGTGTCTATTCTTAACGGCTTCAGATCTCTTAGGAGCTAAATTAAAAGATGATATACTAAAGATTATAAATAAAAAAAATGACACTACCTATGCGATTGCATTACCTTTCCTAGCTTTTATTTTTGGAACCCCTATAAAGATGTCCCCATTTTCAGGAAATTCAAAAGTATTACTGATTAAGCGTGATAAGGTCTTGATTAGTAATACCGTACATCAAGAAATTGGATTTAATGGAGATAAATTCTTAAAGATTAAATCACCAAAAATTGATGATTTAGAAGCGCATGTTGTGCACTTGAGTAATGAAACTGTATTGGATTATATGAATAAATTTCCGAGATATATGGAAATGGAACTTCACTCAAATAAAAATAGTTCTTTTTTTAAAAATATTAAATTATTAATAAAATCAATAATAATCGCACTTATTTACAAACCTTCATATATTTATGGAAGGCGTGGTCTCACAGTAACAAGTGCTTATTTATCATATGTCTTTGCACGCTTTGCAATTCAATTAGATAAATCATGCAATAAAAAATACGTAAGTGCTGCTGAAATTTATGAAAAGATAAGAAACAATGAACAAGATTAATGTGCAAAATTTAAATGCACAAAAAGCGCAAATAGGTATCCTCATACTTACAAAAAATGAGGAATTACACATAGCAAGATGTATTGACAGTGCTAGAAAGATTTCCAAACATATTTTTGTTGTTGATAGCTTTTCAGATGATAGAACAATAAATATCATTCAAGAAAAAAACATTTGTTTTATTCAAAATAAATTTGTTAATTATGGGTCGCAATTACAGTTAGGAATAAAAAAATTTCCATTTAGATGTGATTATCTATTACGGTTAGATGCTGACGAATATTTATCAAATGAACTAATTAAATCCCTTGTGAATATTAATACGAAATATGAGGGATTTAATGTATCACGCACAATAAAATACCACGGTGTTCTTATAGATATTCCTGGGTATTTACCGCAACCAAACCTTAGACTTTTTAAGAGAAGTAATTTTATAATAACTCGTCCAAAAATGGATGAAAAAATTACTGTAAATGGTGAGGTTGCAAATTTAGATGGCTTATTAATAGATGAAAACTTAATGGGCCATAAAGCATGGAAAGCAAAACATAAAAAATATGCCTCATTGGAAGCCAGCACAATAATAGATAATGAGTCAGGTAAATCTACAGTAAAAAAAATATATTACAATTTGCCATATTTCTTGCGTCCGTTTGCATTTTTCTTTTTTTATTTAATTTTAATATTAATTAGTAATAATAAAAATAAAATTATGAATTTAAAATTTATTCTGGTTCAAATATTGTATTATAGATTATTAGTTGATGTATGTATTTTTAAAAAAAGAATAATAAAGCTATTTAAAAGAGAACAATAGGTTTGTATGATCTCTCATATTGATATAAATGAATATAAAATTTGAAAAACCATTGAAAGTCAGCGCCATGAGAAAAAATGATAAATATGAACAGATTTCATATGCTAAAACTGTTTATGGTCAAGAAGAGATTAATGCAGTATCTCGTTGTTTAGCAGAGTCAACTCAATTCGGTAATTATTCAAGGAAGTTTGAAACGAAAATTGCAGAATTATTTGATAAAAATCATTGCCTCTATGTGAATTCAGGGTCATCGGCATTGTTTATAGGTGTCGAGGCATTTGATTTTCCTCCTGGTTCGGAGGTTATAACACCAGCTCTTACATTTTCGACATCAGTAGGATGTCTTGTAAAAAATTCTTTAATTCCCGTTTTTGTTGATGTTGATCCATTAAGCTACTGTATAAGTGTTAATCAAATAGAAGCTCAAATAACAGAGCGAACGGTTGCTATACTTGCTCCTAATTTAATGGGAAATATATGTGATTGGCCTGCAATAAAGAAAATCGCGGATAAGTATGATCTAATTTTAATAGAAGATTCTGCTGATACATTGGGAGCGACAATCGATGGTAAAAAATCTGGTTCATTAACTGATATGTCTATCACCAGTTTTTATGGCTCTCACATCATAAATTGTGCAGGAAATGGTGGGGCCTTAGCAATAAATGATACTAAAGTTATGGAGAGGGCAAAACTATTAAGATCATGGGGCCGAAGCTCTTCGTTGTTTGATGAGAAGAGTGAGGCTATCGAAAACCGCTTTGATGTAAAGTTAGATGGAATAGAATATGATGCTAAATTTGTTTTTGAGTCAGTTGGATATAATTTAGAAGGTAATGAAGTAGGGGCTGCTTTTGGAATGGCTCAACTGGATAAATTAACAAACAACATTGCAGTTAGAAAAGCTAATTTTGATAGGCAAATTAAATTTTTTAGTAAATTTCCAGATTTATTTTGTAATCCAATTGAAACAGCAGATTGTAATACTGGATGGTTAGCTTTTCCAATTTTAATTACAAAGCAAGCTCCATTTTCGCGCCGAGAGTTTCAAATATTCTTAGAACAAAGAAATATTCAAACTAGGGTTGTGTTCACAGGAAATATTTTACGTCAACCAATGTGTCAGAACATTGAAAAAATAACATTAGAAAATGGTTATCCAAATTCAGATGCGGTAATGGAACGAGGTGTATTACTTCCCCTACATCATGGAATGACAGATGCAATGTTTGATAGATTACACTCAACTATTGAGAATTTCATATTAGATAATACCTGAATAAAATATCTTTACTGAAAGACTAATGTCGATGTATTCCATATTTCAAACGAAGATTAATGATAGTTTTTTGCTTAGGACGCTAATCCAAAGTAATGCGTGAAACTCATTTGTTAAAACCTACTATAAACATAACTATAAAAAATAATAGAAAACTTAAACATAAATAAATAAAATTTATTGAGTAACTAATTCAAATTAATAATAAATTAGTTTACATTCAGATCATAAATTTTGGGATATAAATTATGAATATTACAAAGAGATTTTTATTAACAATTTTGAAATCCTTTGCTTTTGATATGCATATTTCAAATCCATGTTTAGATGGATCAAAACTTTTTTTAAATTGGTTTTGGCATAAAAACTATTGGATTTCAGGAAAAAAAAGAGAGTCTAAAACTATAGAATTTTTTAATAAAAAAATACAACGACATTGGACTGTCTTTGATGTTGGTGGCCATATTGGTCAACTTACTCAAGTTTTTGCTAATAGTGACCAATCAGTAAATGTCACTGTTTTTGAACCTGATCCTAAAAATATTAAATATTTAAATAAAAATGTTTCACAGTTAAAAAATGTTGAGTTAATTCAAAAGGGTGTAAGCAAAAAATCGGGGATATTGGATTTTTATACTGTTGGATTAGGTGGCTTTATGAATTCTTTTTCTAAAGATTTTATAAAAGCAAGTGATGTTTTGAAAAACTATTTTTTTCTTACGGACTATCAAACAGTTAAAGTAAATGTAATAACCCTTGATGAATATTGTGCAAATAAAAAAACTTATCCAGATTTTTTGAAAATTGACGTTGAGGGACATGAATTAAGCGTTCTTCATGGCGCAACTCAGGTTTTAACTCAATTAAGTGCATTAGCAATTGAAGTTACTCAAGATAAAATAGAAATTATAGATCTATTAATTGAAAATGGTTTTAAAATTGTGGATATGGACACACTCTTAGTAAACTCAAATGATAATACTGAGATAAACTTATTTGCAGAAAAATAATTTAGGAATTTAAGTTATTAAAAATAAATCCTGTCTAGATTATTACTCTTACAGAATGGAATAAAATGATAAAGTCTTTGAGGATATTTTATGAAAATTATATTTAATCCAATTATTTTCAAACTTCAAACCTTTGGTGGTATTTCGAGACTATGGAGTCAACTCACAAATATAAAAACTATAAATATATTAAATATTGCAAAACCAGCGGGTATATTTACAGGCTGTACATTAAATATCTGCAGACCGTCTAGGATAATCTTCAGTAAAAAAAATTCGATTACTATAAATTCATATCATACTATTACATTAGGTTTTGGTAAAAGTATTTGTATATGCCATGATCTAATGGAAGAAAGAAAAACTGATATATTATCTAAAATTAAGAAATTATATATTTTTTTAAGTTATTACTCATCTAACAAAATTATATGTATTTCAGAAAAAACATTAAGCGAATTCAGAATATATTATCCAAATATGGTTTATAAATGTACGGTAATTCATAACCCATTAAGTCCAAGTTTTTCAAAATCTGAAATAAGAAAAACTTACATTGGAAACAATAAAAAATTAAAATTAGTTTATGTTGGGAAGCGTTCGGGAGAAAAAAATTTTAAAGGTATTAATGAGCTAACTTCAAGCAATTTAAAAAATTTTACTCTAGACTGTGTAGGCCCGTTATTTACAGCACAAGAGAAGTTGGAATACGACTCTTTATTGAGCGAGGGAAAGATTCGTGAATTGGGACAAATTTCTGATCATAAACTATTGGAGCTGTATTCATCGGCAGATTTTTTATTTTTACCATCAACAGATGAAGGTTTTGGTTTTCCGATCATTGAGTCATTATCAATGGGAACCCCAGTATTAATTTTATATCCATCTGTAAATCATGTTACGAACAGTGATGGATGTTTTGTTTTTAATAGAAATACTACAATTACCGAGCTAGATGATTTTTGTAATAATTGGCAAAAAAATTTTCATGGAACAGCAAAGCAAATTCGTAGAGACTTTGATATTAATATAATTATAGAGTCTTATAGAAAACAAATTTTGGACTGTTAAATTCTTATGAGGAAGAAAATAAGAGATGTTACTACTTATTTACCAAAGAACAATAAATGTCTGTTAAAATATCAATAATAATGGCAACTTTTAATTCAGAGTTGAAAATTGAATCTGCAATTAGGAGTTTAATCTCACAAAGTTTTCAAAACTGGGAACTCTGTGTTCAAGACAATTGCTCTAAGGATAAAACAGTCGAAATAATAAGGTCATTTAATGACTCAAGAATAGATATAATTGTTGAGAAAGATTTAGGTATATATGACGCCATTAATAAAGCTATAACAAGAGCAAGTGGAAATATATTGGGTTTTTTGCACTCGGACGATCAGTTTTCTTCTGATGATGTTCTTGAAGTTATATCAAAAGAATTTTTAGATAAAAATATTGACGGTCTGTACAGTGACTTAATTTATGTAGGCCCAATAAAACCATTAAACGTTATACGTGTTTGGAAACCAGGAATTTTTGAATTAAAAAAACTCAAATATGGATGGATGCCACCTCACCCAACACTTTTCTTAACAGCTCAAACACAACATGATGTTGGTCAATATAATATTTCGTATAGAGTTTCTGGTGATTATGATTTCATTTTAAGACTTTTATCAATTCCTGATATTAAAATATCATATATTGATAAAGTTACTGTTAAAATGAGTATAGGTGGTGCAAGTAGTGGTGGTATGAATAGTTTTATTACCAAAACAAAGGAAGATTACATAATAATAAAAAATTATAAATTATTAGGACTTATTACACTAATATTAAAAAAAATTATTAAAATTAAACAATTTTTTAATTAGGATTTAATATCTTAGGCATATAGTCTAAATCTAGTATACATTTTATTTTATCAAACTCTATGCCTGTACAAAATATAATATTTCAAAAAGATAACTGTCTAACATTATTAAAATAAATCATTAAAAATTTTATCTTAATGAGGAGAAGAATATGAAGCTTTCGTTAATTTGTTTTATTATTCTATTTTTAATGCATATTTTTGATTTATCGGGAATTATAATTAATGGTGAGAAAACTAGTGACTATTTTATTTTTCAGACAAAATATGTCTTTGATACTGAAACAGCCTTTAAGTCTCTAAATATTATTTTGTTATTTACTTTTTCATTAATATTAGGTTCAATTTTTGGCGCTAAAAAGTATAAGATTGGTGATTATAAATTATACAGCACAAAAGAAACTAATAGTTTTCATTTATCAGGTTTAGTGGTGCTTATATTTATTGTATCTGCAGGATTAGTAATTTTTATATTTTCTTATGCAATATTTAGTGGCCAAATAGGCTACATAGGGTTTACGAAATTTAGAGCAAATAACTCATTTTTTTTCGAACTTCGTTTCATACCATTAACAATAGCCATATGGATATTGGTTAATAAAGAATTTCATAATAAATATAGTGTTCTATTGGCAAATATTTTTATATTTAGTTATGTCACTTTAGTAATAATGACTGGTACTAGATCTTTAATTTTGGAATTTTTTCCACTTTTCTATTTAAAGCTCCACCACTCAAGTAACCTAAAGTTTTCATTTTTTTTAATAGCTGCAATTTCAATTTTTATTCCTTTGATAAATTATATGATATATCAAAGATTAGATTTAAATGATTTTAGTATGTATGCTGATAATTTTTATAAATTTGAATATGCAAAATTGTTAAATAACTATTTTGGTGCAGTAATACAAAGTGACGTTAAATTTATAGATTTTTTGAATTCATTAAATATGAAACTTATTCCATCTGTATTCAGGGAAAGTCTTAATATACAAAATATTTCAAGTATTGATGGAATTGATCAAGCTATATCATCAAAGTTAGGCCCTACTGGAGGCGGTAGTTCGGGTTTAGCAGAAGTTTATGTATTTTTTGGTTTTGCCGGATTATTTATTTTTTTCTTATTTGGATTTCATTTTAGTGTACTAAGTAGAAACCTTCAAAACCAAAAATTTGTATCAATTTATCAAATAGGCTCATTACTACTTTTTATAACATTTATTTTAATGTTCAGAAATGGTTTTGTTAGTATGTTGAAAATTTATATCCAATATTTTATAGGATTTTATATTATCAATTTAGCATCAAGAATGCGTTTTGTTAAACCTAAGCTGATATAAGTTAATGTCATAAATAGGTTATGGTTTTCTTAAAAAGATAAATAAATTGCCACATATAACTACCGGTAAAATACCATGTATTTTTTTTTGTATTTCGTAGATTACTTTATTTCCAAAATAATAAGCAGGGTCACCTTTATAAACAAAAGATTTGTTCTCCCAACCGTCAAAAGCTTTTGTAATTTCTTTTAGGGTATTCATTTTATAATGGGTTGGGAATATATCGATTTCTTTTCTATTAGGCTGTATTTTTCTTAATACCTTTGCATGAAAACTATTTGAAATCAAAGAAGCTGCTAAACTCACGTAAGAATATTTATGAGGGGTTCTTGCACAAAACCAGCCACCACTTACTAAACAATGATCAATTTGTGAAAAAAATTCATTAACATTCTCTACATGCTCTAATACATAATCACAAACAATCAGGTTTATTGAATTTCGTTCAATAACTAGCTTGTTATCTACTAAATGTATTTGTTCGTCACTTGCTCTATTTTCCAATACAGCTTTGTCCAAATCGCAAGCTATGAGTTTTTTTACTTTGCCTTTCAATAATCTGACTTCATGCCTAGTTTTACATTTATCGTCTTCGAACCAAGAAGCTCTACCAGCACCATAATCTAGGACTGTGCTATCTTTAGAAATTAATGAGTTTACCCTTAGATAAAAATCGATTGTACCATCATTGTCTGAAAAGCCTCCAACCATATTTGAATTTGGATCGTAATCCATATATTGTCTCCTTGAGTATCTAAGTTAAATTATAGTTGAAATAAAAAATTATTTATATTGATTTAACATATAAATCTATAGTATCAAATTGATTTACTATTATATTTTATTACAATATGAATACCATGAAAATTTTACAATGTATCTAAAAGAAAATTTAAGTATCAATCATCAAGCTCCTAAAGTATCTGGAAGTAAAGCATTTTGGGTATCAAAATATTTTTTTGATGTAATTGTGAGTCTGTTAATGTTGCCGATATTAATATTTTTTACAATTGTTTTATTTGTGGTTAATTCAATATTTAGATTGGGGCCAGTTTTTTATCTTCAGAATAGAATGGGTTTGAATTGTACAGGATTCATTGCAATTAAATTTAAAACAATGCGACCAACTGATACTATCGAGCGAAAATTTGACGATCCAGTTGAAATAAATAGAATTACATGGATAGGGAATATTCTGCGTAAATATAGATTGGATGAATTACCACAAATTATAAACGTTTTAAAGGGTGATATGAGCCTTATTGGTCCAAGACCTGACTTTTATGACCATGCAATTGTTTTTATGGAAAAAATTGATGAGTATAAATGGCGTTATCTAATTAAGCCCGGAATTTCAGGATTAGCTCAAACACGGCTTGGATATGCTGAAGGTTTGGATGCAACACGAAAAAAAACATTTACAGATTTATATTATATTGAAAATGTTGGCTTAATCTTAGAAGCAAAAATTCTAATAAATACAATAACCGTAGTATTTAAGAGAATGGGAATTTAAATTAAATTAAATTTTGAATTAGCACTTTGAGTGTGACAACCATTAAATACGATACCTATGGTACAGGTAATCAATAACTTGTAGGCTTAAAGACTTGAAAACGCTGCTGAAGACTAATGTTATCGTTTGTCTCAGATTCTAGTAAGTTTTGCATTCGTTAATCTAGTAAATTAAAAATATATAAAAAAAATTTATGTTACCCCGAAATAATCATATTAAGGATAATATAGAAATTATAATTTCTAAAATTCAATTGATGAAGTAAAGCCAATCCCATAACTTTTATTTATATTTGCTTTATTTAAACTAAAATCTTGATTATAAATATTTCCTTTTAAAGAAAAATCTTTTTTAATCCAAGAAATGCCAATTGAGTTTATTAAGCCTGATTGACGTTTTGATGAGAGGCGATGCCCTGACCAATTATTATCATTAATGACAACTGATTTTGTTGCGTATTCAATATTTATTTCCTGGGATAATTGAGACTTTACATAGAGACCTAAAGAAGTTCCCTCACTATCAATTTCTGCTCCCATTGAAGTTCCGTTATTTGTGTAATCATAAGTATTATTATTATACATGGTATTTGGTCCACAATATCCATTTGTTGTTTTATCAATGCGGGTATTTATAGCTTCGATGCTTAGAATTGTTGGATATTTAATTTTTGTATTTGTCCATTCAAGGCCTGCCAAATAGGCATAGCATGATGGTAAATTTCCAGCCTCATCTTCACCAATTGTTTGACCATAAATACGTAATGGAAATAGATTACTAGGTATTAAATATGAAATTCCAAAACCAGCCATTTTGTTAATGTTGGAGTTTGACGAATTATTTGTGTCAAATAACAAAGCAGAGCCTAAAGCAGATATTCCATTATTATAACCTTTGCCGCCCCATTGACTAGTTTGAACCAGTTCAAAATCTAATCCTTCTATTGGAGATAATATAGCTCGAATTCCAAGTAGCATGGATTCACCATTTTTTAATGAACCTTTTGTGAGTCCATTAAAAGCTTCAAGTGTCCAATAAGCTTTTGAAGGCATCCAATTATATTTAAACTCATTTTCTAAATTTAGGTAAACAGATTTAAAAGGACTGGCATTATGTGACAAAATGAGAGACGTTTTGTCTGAAAAAGACCAATTGCGTTCAATTGCACCCACACCAAAAGTTGCTATACCTGAAGAGTATTGAAGATATGATCTGTCTAGATTGAAATTATCATACCCATCATAATTCAAGGATATTTGTGATAATAAGTTATCTGTATCATATTCTATATCGAGTTTCGATATACCTTTATCAGATGATCTTAAGTTGTTTTGTAAGCCTAAAAAACGAACTGAATTTGCAGCAACGCTTGTCCTTATGTGCAATGTTTGATTTTGAGCAAAAATAGGGTGAATAATAAAGGTATTACATAGAAGCAAAGCGCAACAAAGTCTTAACATTTAGTCGAGTCTCATATTAATATTAAATCTTGTTTACTACTATAATTAACTTTTGGCCAGTTGTAATTTGTATTGGTTAATCCCGGTGGTTTCGAACACCTAAGATGCTCCTTAGGAGAACTGTGGAATATTTCATTTAGACTCAAATACAATAAGTTGTTGACACTCTTTTAAATTTATAAAAAATTTGTAAATTTGTATATTTACAAATATAAAATTATTCAATTTAAATCAGCATTTTCCCTAATGAAAACCTGATTAAATTTACTATCTTGCTAATTTTCTTTTAAAAATAATCCAGCCCCTACCTTATCAAAAATACCACCATTAAATTTCATAGATATTTTTCCATTTATAACACCTTCATAAAATAAATGTGATTCACCATCAATTTCAGTTGCTGGTATTATGACTTGAATATCTTTACCCTTAAGTTTTATTTTTGTTGGATGAAATTCATCAGGTGATAGCATGAAGTTAATTGCAGACATTTGGTTTGAAAGATTATTAAAGTCATCGCCCGTTTTGAGCTCTAAAAACGTGAATCCATCAAAAAGTTTAGATGAAGATACATGAATATAATATGTTGCGTCTAAATTCTTATTTGAAATTGGCATTTCACCTTCTAAAGTGACGTCATAACCCATATCTGTATTTTCTATTTCAAAGTCATCTATTTCCATAAATTTTGTCAAGATATTTTCTAAGGCTTCAACCTGTGTTCGTGCTTCTTCATCCAGTTCTCCAAAATTACTAAACTGAGCTTCAAATTCAATTACTCCATCTTCACCATCAACAGCTGCAAACACATCTTTTGCTTTAATATCCAATTCTACAATTTCAGCCCTACAAGCAATAAGTAAAATACTTGATATGAGAAATAATAAAATAGTTTTAATATTCATTATACACTCCTAATATGTCTATATAACCCTAAATAAGATATTTAATTATAAAAACCATAAGGTATTTGTATAGTCAACTAACTATCAAACTATTTGTAAATGGTTTTCTGAGTATTTCTTTGAGGTTATGTATTTTTGTAAAACCTGTAATGTATTGTTATTGTTTGTTTTATTTGGTGACCCTGGGTGGATTCGAACCACCAACCTGCCCCTTAGGAGGGGGCTGCTCTATCCAGTTGAGCCACAGAGCCACATTTATATATTAATGAAACTGATATATCATGAAAAGATGAAATTCTTGTATATTTAAAAATACTAACATAAAATTTTAGGATGGATTTTGACAATCAAATAGAGAACCAATTACGAAATTATCTGTGCATGCAGAGAGTAATATCAAATCAAACTGTATGGCATGCTCAAACTGGGGGTCAAACAAATAAAGTATGGCGACTTATTGGTGAAGAGGATTTAATTTGTAAGCTATATTTAGAAACTGGAAATAATCCACTTTTTAAAAATACTCCAGAAGAGGAGTATAGATGCCTTCTTTGGTTAGAAGGTTCAAATATTGCACCAAAGCCCTACAAGTTTTTAAAAACGCCTTTTGGCGAAGTTTTGATATATAATTATATTAAAGGTCAGATATGGTCTCATAATGTAGATTCTGTATCAGAATTATTAACACGAATTCGCAAACACATATACCCAAAAGGATTACGAGTTCTTTCAAATTTGCCATCAGACATTAAACAAATTGGGCTTGAAATAATAAATGAGTTAAATAGTTATCATAAAAATAAATTAATCAAGATATGTCCAGATGTATCAATTCCAGATATTGAGCCTGTATTATTACATACTGATGTTGTGCCAGGTAACTTAATATTAGCAGATGAAGGGTTACGACTCATTGATTGGCAATGCCCTGCTATTGGTGATCCAATTGTAGATATTATGATGTTTCTATCTCCTGGAATGCATGAAATATATGGTTCAAGAAAACTATCTATGAAAGAGCATGAAACTTTTCTAATGAACCTTACATCTAAATTGCGAAATCGGTATAATATACTTGCCCCCCTTTATCATTGGCGTCTAGCTGCATATTGTTTTTGGAAGGCTGAGCAGGGATTCATAGAGTATGAAAAAGCAGCATTAGCAGAAATAGATCTGTTAAAAATGATTTAGTATAAAAATGATTAATGTAGTTGAGGCACTCCCAATTAAAGCCCAAGTAAGTTTACTTTTAGCATCATTATTTTTGTGTTTTGATTTATTTTGAATATCTTTCTTCAAGAGATTTTCCAGTAAATTTGGTAGTTTTGGTCCAAAATGTGAAAGTGTTTGTGCTGTTTTTATCAAGTCTTTCAATAATGCTTTAGGCCCAAGGTTATTCTTAATATAGCTCTCAACTTCAGGTCTAGCAGCTTCCCAGATATCTAGTGAATTTGGGTTTAATGATCTTGAAACACCTTCAACAACTACCATGGTACGCTGCAGCAGAATTAGTTCAGTGCGTGTTTCCATTCCAAATCTTTCAGTTACATCAAACAAATGTGAAAGAAGTTTTGCCATGGATATATTCTCAGCATTTTGACCAAAAATTGGCTCTCCAACAGATCTTAAAGCTTGAGCAAATAAGTCTACGTCCTGATCTGAGGATATGTAACCTGCTTCAAAGTGAACTTCCGCTACGCGCTTGTAATCTTTTTTTATAAACCCCATTAATATTTCAGCGTATACACGACGCGTATATTCATCAATTCTGCCCATTATGCCAAAATCAAATATAACCAATTCACCTTTAGAATTTAACTTTAAATTTCCTTGATGCATGTCACCATGAAAAAAACCATCTCGAAGCGCATGTCGTAAAAATATTGATAAAATACGAGTGGAGAGCTCTTCCATATCAGTTTTTGAATTCTTTAAAGCTTTTAAATCAGCTAATGGAATCCCATCAACCCAATCAAGTGTCATGACTCTTCGGCTAGATGTTTCCCAATGAATGTTTGGAATACATAGAAGTGTATCATCTTTTGTATTTGCTGCAAATTCAGATGCCGCTGAAGCTTCTAGTCTTAAATCTAATTCACCTTGCACCACTGAATCAAAATGTTCGATGACTTCAAGTGGCCTCAATCGACGAGATTTGGGGGATAACAGTTCAATTATATTTGCCGCTAGATAAAATGCATCAATGTCTTTTCTAAATGCTTTTTCTATGCCTGGCCGTAAAACTTTGATCGCAACTGTATGACCAGTAGATTTAAGAACTGCTTTGTGGACTTGCGCAATGGACGCAGCAGCTATTGGTTCTGAAATATTTTCAAATACTTTATTAGTAGAAATTTCTAGATCTCTTTCTATCTCTAACAATGCTAAATCCCTAGAAAATGGAGGCAAGCTTTCTTGTAGCACGCTCAGTTGTTTTGCTAGCTCAGAGCCTACTACGTCAGGTCGAGTAGATAATATTTGACCAAATTTAATATATGCAGGCCCAAGAGCTGTTAAGGCTCTTACTATTGGAGGAAACTGATCATCACCTTTTAAGCCTAAAAATTTAAATGGCTTTCCAAGAATACGAATGGCTAAATTCAATAAAGGCGGTAAATCAAGCTTATCCAAAATAATTTGCATTGCACCAGTACGCTCAAATGTAGCACCAGTGCGAATTAGCCGCCATATATTGTGTGGTCCACGCATCTTAGATCTTCCACCCAGAGTGCAAACACGCTACACCCATTGTTAAATTACGATATTTTGCATTACCAAACCCTGCATTATTAACCATTTTTAAGAATTTATCTTGATTTGGAAATTTTCTTATACTTTCAACAAGATATTGATAACTTTCAGAATCATTGGCAATAATCTTCCCCATCGGAGGAATAATATTAAAAGAGTATCTGTCGTATACCCATTGCATTGATGGGTTGGGAATTTGGCTAAACTCTAATACCATTAAACGACCACCTGGCCGTAGAACTCTGAATGCTTCGCTTAAAGCTTTTTCAGGATGTGTTACATTTCTGATGCCAAATGATATTGTATAAACATCGAATGAATTGTCTTTAAATGGAAGGGACATAGCATCACCACAAACCCAATCCAGGTGGTTTTCCATTTTTTCAGCCTCAGACCTTAACTGACCCTCATCCAACATACTTTGTGTCATATCAAAGACTGTAGCACGTGCGGAAGGCGCTCTCTTTAAAAAGCGAAATGAAATGTCCCCTGTGCCCCCCGCAACATCTAGAAGTTTTTGGTTTGGTTGAGGAGATAGCCAATCCATCATACTATTTTTCCAAATACGGTGAATTCCAAAAGACATTACATCATTCATAACGTCATATTTTGAAGCGACTGATGAAAAAACTCCACGCACCATCTGTGCCTTTTCACTTTCTTTAATTTCTTTAAAACCAAAATGAGTTTTTTTATTCTGAGATTTCATAGTATTTACCTAAATTTAAAATCTTTATACGAATTAATTGCAAAAGTTGAAATGCGGCACCTTTGCAAATGTATATTCCAAGAAATTTGATACGTACAAAATTGATACATATAAAAAATATATTTGATATGATTTTCTATTTTTAATTTTAGCCATATAATATAAGTATCGTAATAACATTTAAAATAAAGAAATTTGAACAAGGAAACAATATGAAACGTGCGCTTATCACAGGTATTACTGGCCAAGATGGTTCATATTTAACTGAGTTTTTACTAGATAAAGGGTACGAAGTTCATGGTATAAAGCGTCGATCTTCATCATTGAACACACAAAGATTAGATCATTTATATCAAGACCCGCACATTGAGAATGTAAACTTAAAGTTACATTATGGAGATTTAACAGATTCTTCGAATTTAACGCGTATCATAAAAGATATAGAGCCTGACGAAGTTTATAACTTAGGTGCACAATCCCACGTCGCAGTGTCCTTTGATTCTCCTGAATATACTACGGATGTAGATGCTATGGGGACGCTTCGAATGCTTGAAGCAATTCGTTTCCTAAAACTTGAAAATAAAACACGATTTTATCAAGCATCAACATCTGAATTATATGGCTTGGTGCAAGAAACACCTCAACGTGAAACGACACCATTTTATCCACGCTCACCTTATGCAGTTGCTAAAATGTATGCGTATTGGATCGCAGTTAATTACCGCGAGAGCTATGGAATGTATGCGTGTAATGGAATTCTTTTTAATCATGAGTCACCGCGTCGTGGAGAGACTTTTGTGACACGTAAAATTACACGTGGTTTGTCTAATATAGCGCTAGGAATTGAGAGCTGCTTATATATGGGTAATATAGATGCTTTGCGAGACTGGGGGCATGCAAAAGATTATGTTAGAATGCAATGGATGATGCTTCAGGAAGATACGCCAGATGATTTTGTTATTGCAACTGGTAAGCAATACTCTGTTCGTGAGTTCATTAAATGGAGCGCGCGAGAACTTGGTTTGGAAATTTCTTTTTCAGGCAATGGAATTGATGAAATTGCAACAATAGAAAATATTGATGGTGATCATGCCCCAGCATTAAAAGTTGGAGATGTAATAATGAAAATTGATCCAAGATATTTTAGACCAGCTGAAGTAGAAACATTGTTGGGCGATCCGTCAAAAGCAAAAAATAAGTTGGGTTGGGTTCCAGAAATCACTGCACAAGAAATGTGTGCTGAGATGGTTATAGAAGATTACAAAGCAGCCAGAAGAGTATCAATTCTAAAAAATCATGGTTTAGAACTGCCAGTTTCCCTGGAAGATTAATATGACATATAATTTATCTGGTAAGAAAGTTTGGGTAGCGGGTCATCGTGGCATGGTTGGTTCTGCAGTTTGTCGCCAATTAGAAAACGAAGACTGTAATATAATTAAAGCTGGCCGTGATAAGGTAAATCTCGTTAACCAGGCTGAAGTTAATGACTGGATGAATGCAGTCAAGCCTGACGCAATAGTTTTAGCTGCTGCTAAAGTTGGTGGTATTCAGGCTAATAATAATTTTCCAGTCGATTTTTTGTATGAAAACTTAATGATTGAGGCAAATATTATACATGCTGCTCATTTGAATGAAGTAGAGCGCATGCTATTTCTTGGCTCTTCGTGCATTTATCCGAGACTGGCTGAGCAGCCTATTAAAGAAGATAGCTTACTAACTGGAGCCTTGGAACCAACAAATGAATGGTATGCCATAGCAAAAATTACAGGTATAAAATTAATACAAGCATATAGGAAACAATACGGTTATGACTGGATTTCTGCGATGCCTACCAATTTATATGGCCCAGGGGATAATTATGACTTAAATAGCTCTCACGTCCTTCCAGCACTATTGCGAAAATTTCATGAGGCTAAGATTTCTAAGAGCTCAGAAGTAACTGTTTGGGGAAGTGGAAAACCACTTAGAGAATTTATGCATTGTGACGATTTAGCAAATGCACTTTTGTTTTTATTAAAAGATTATTCAGGCTATGAACATATTAATGTAGGTTCAGGTGATGAGGTATCTATACGAGAGTTGGTTGATGTTATTGCCGAAGTAGTAGGCTTTGAGGCCAAAATAGTTTGGGATAAAAGTAAGCCGGACGGGACGCCAAGAAAACTAATGGATATCTCTAATTTGCACAACCTGGGCTGGAAAAATCACCGATCGTTATTTGATGGAATAAGTCATACATATGAAAGCTGGTTAAGTGAATAATTAACTGTAATTCTGTTATTTATCCTTTTGGACCCTGTCCTCTAGAATAGACATCATCATATCTAAAAATGTCGTCTTCACCAAAGTATGTACCTGTCTGAACTTCGATTAATTCCATTGGGTTTTCTCCAGGATTGCGCATTCGGTGAATAGCGCCAAGAGGAATGTAAACAGACTGATTTTCGCTGATGAGTTTTACTTCTTCGTCTATTGTTACTTCTGCCACACCAGAAACAACGATCCAGTGTTCAGCACGATATTTGTGGCTTTGAAGGGATAAAGATGCACCTGGATGGACGTGTATTTTTTTAACCTGAAACTTTTCATCTATCGTTAAGCTCTCAAACCATCCCCAAGGTCGGTGGTCTTTTGGAAATTGACTGGCTTGGCTTGCATTCTTCTCTTTGAGAATATCAACTGCTTTTTTTACATCTTGGGATTTTGACATATCAGCAACAAGAACTGCGTCCTTCATGGCAATTGTTATAATATTCTTGAGGCCAATTCCTACAACTTGTATCGAGTCGTCTTCAGACCGAATTAATGAATTTTCACAGCCGATAGCTGTTGCATTATTAGATGTATTGACACCATTAGCGTTTAACACATTTTCACGCCATACAGCATCCCAACCACCTAAATCTGACCAACCTGCGCTAAAAGGCACAACTGAAAGGTTGCTGGATTTTTCCATAATGGCGTAATCAATAGAGATATTCTCAGCATTTACCCAATCCGTGGGATTTAAACGGCAAAACCCGAGATCATTTATGCTATTTTTAAGTGATAAATTCACGGCGTCTAAATCAGATGGAGAATATTTTTTAAATGCTTCAATGATATCTCTTGCTTGAAATAGGAAAATACCGGAGTTCCAAAGAAAGTTTTCTGATTGGACCATTTTTTCAGCATTAGTTAAGTCTGGTTTTTCAACGAAAGCTTTCAATGGTACTGCTTGTGCTGAAGTATTTTTTGAAAGCTCTAAATAACCATATCCTGTTTCTGGATGAGTTGGTTTTATTCCAAAAGTAACTAACTGCCCGTCTAAAGCAACTTTGTAAGCCTCTTCAATTGCTAATTGAAATGCGTTTACATCATTTATTACATGATCAGATGGTGCAACAACAAGTATGGCATCTGGATCTTTCCGGTATTCAAATAAAGCGGCAGCTAAAACGGCGGGGGCAGTATTGCGTCCTTCAGGCTCAATTAAGATAGCACCAGGGTCAATACCCATTTCTTGTAATTGCTCAGTTACAATAAATCTATAATCAGAATTTGTTACAATTACAGGATTTTTAAATTGAGGCCCAGTAAGACGTTCAGATGAATTTTGAAAAAGTGTTTTATCGCTAATTAGAGGTACAAATTGTTTTGGATAGCTTTTTCGAGAAAGCGGCCAAAGTCGAGAGCCCGAGCCCCCACATAAAATTATTGGTGTAATTTGTTGCATCATTCAAATGCCTTTATGAAAAGTAAAATGCTTCTAGTCTCATTATGGTATATTGTAAGACTTATTAAGGAAAGTAACTAATATTTAATAGATTATTTTAATAACTGTAATACATAATATTCGTATACTTAAATAATATTCTTAAATTTTAAAAAATAAATAAGGTGAAAATTAATGCCTGAATTACCTGAAGTTGAAACAGTTTTGCGCGGCTTAGGGCCCGTAATGATGGGTCAAAAAATTAGTTATGCTGATATTAGGCGTCCAGATTTACGTTGGCCATTTCCTGAAAATATGTCTCAGAGGTTGACTGGAGCAACTATTTTAAGGCTTTACCGCCGTTCAAAATATATTTTGTGTGATTTAGATAGGGGTGAAACGTTACTTATACATTTGGGTATGTCTGGCCGGATGACTATTTCACATGCAGGAAATGTATCAGAAGATTTATTGGGGAATTTTCAATATAAACCTTCTACGCCGGCTAAACATGATCACGTGATATTGGATATGATTGATGGGGCGCGTATTAGCTTTAATGACGCCCGTCGATTTGGTGCTATGGATTTGATTGAAACACAAAAGTTGTTTGATCATAAACTGATCAAATCATTAGGCCCTGAACCTTTAGGAAATGAATTTAATACTCCGTATTTGCATTCAAAGCTAAAAGGTAAATCCGCTTCAATCAAAGCTGCATTGTTAGATCAAAGAATAGTTTCTGGTTTGGGGAATATATATGTCTGTGAGTCATTGTGGCGAGCAGGTATCAATCCAAAGCGATTATCTGGAAAAATTAGTCGTAAAAAGATTGATGTACTTGTTCCAATTATAAGAGATGTATTGCAAGAAGCTATTTCTGCAGGGGGGTCTTCATTAAAAGATCATCGGCAAACAAATGGTGATTTGGGTTATTTCCAGCATTCATTTGCGGTTTATGGGCGTGAGGGAAAAAAATGCAATTCTCCAGATTGTTCTGAATTGATAAAAAGAATCGTTCAATCAGGCCGCTCGAGCTTCTATTGTGCTAAATGTCAGAAATAATTCAAAAAGTTTTTAATAAAGGTGCCTCAGCCTAGTTGACTATTAACTGAATCAGTCCTATACGGCGGCTTCATCTTTCGAAATCGACAAGATCAAGGAATTATCATGGCCAATACGCCTCAAGCAAAAAAACGCGCTCGTCAAGCAGAACGTCGCACAGAAGTAAACAAAGCACGTCGCTCTCGCATCCGCACATTTTTGCGCAAGACTGAAGAAGCGATAGCATCTGGAGACCAAGCGGTCGCCAAAGAAGCCTTTAAAGCTGTTCAGCCTGAATTGATGCGTGGTGTAACAAAGGGTGTATACCACAAAAACACTGTGGCACGTAAATTGTCGCGTTTAAGCAACCGTATTAAAGGTCTAGTAGCTTAATCAATCTGATTTAAAGAGAATTTAATAACGAGGCTTTTCAGTCTCGTTTTTTTATGTCTGTATTTTGAATGACTTAGGTAAGTTCACAATTTGTTCACGTTGTTTGAGTCTCAAGCTTTTACTAGTCTCTATAAATACCGACTCGCTGCTAAAGATTCGGATCACAAAAACAGTAAAATTTATGTCACCATTTCTTTGAAATAGGTGATGTACTTGTTAAAAATTCAATATTATCAATGAGTTAATTTAATTCAAAATTCTTCCGATTCTTTTCGTGTCAAGATTGAAGTTTTGTTGAAATGTATTTTTTATTCGTCCAAAGTAATTATATTGATTCAGAGCCAAAACGGGGGGGTATACAACATGACAACGATTATTGATGTAAATCCTACCGATACTTGGACTGGCCTAGCAGAAAAGCCTGATTCTATTTTAGTAGATGTCAGGACTAATGCTGAATGGTCATTTGTTGGTATTCCAGATTTATCTTCTGTTAATAAACAGGCTATTTTAATTGAATGGAGTCAATTTCCAACAATGACGAAAAATAAAGATTTTGCATCAAATCTAATGGATAAACTGAATGGATCTGCGCCTTCAGACGTTTATTTCTTATGCCGATCAGGTGTTCGTTCACTTGCTGCGGCTGCTTTGATGATTGAAACCTTTGCCGCTCAGGGCTGGTCGGTGAATTGCATTAATGTGACAGAAGGTTTCGAGGGTGATCTTGATACGGATGGTCATAGGGGAAATTTAAACGGCTGGAGAGCCCGTGGATTGGCTTGGCGTCAATCCTAGGTTAGACATGGAATTTAAAATTTATGGGTATTGAAATA
>Ga0228662_1000112_pt1 | contig 43815 bp, 44 predicted proteins | sample 76DmetaG_FD_183173 | JGI IMG/M metagenome (GOLD analysis project Ga0228662, IMG submission 183173) | Seawater microbial communities from Monterey Bay, California, United States - 76D | ecosystem: Environmental > Aquatic > Marine > Coastal | place: USA: California | collected 2016-11-10
AGCCGGGCGATCGCTGCTGCGCACCACCTTATTCCAAGACACGGCACGGCGAACCGCGTTTAAATATTCAAACATTGACATTAAAAGTGGATTTTGTGCTGCCGCGGCAATTTCATGGTGCAATAGATCATCAGCACGTTCGTATTCTGACCAAGAGGTTGCACTAGACGCGGCATTACACGCAGCATCAATGCGAGATACATCTGCTTCTGATGCGTGAATTGCCGCTTCACGTGCGATCGCAGGTTCAATCGATAAACGCGCTCGCAGCAATTGAACGGGTGTCAGCTCATTCACCAGTTCCGATATATTCAAAATCGATTTTTCAGAATTAGGCTCTGCAATAAATGTCCCTTTGCCAACATGCCTCCAAATAACCCCCTCGCGTTCCAAAATATCAAAGGCTTTGCGTAAATTAGCTCTGGTGATCTTAAAGCGACTGGTCAAATCGCGTTCAGATGGCAGACGGGTGCCCGGCGCAAAATTTTCACTGGCGATCAATGATTTCAGCTTCTCAACGGTGCTATATCCCGGTTGTAATTCGACCAATCTATTGCTCTGCGTATCATGTGAATCATTCATTTGGTCGACCAATTTACCAATATTTTTATCTTTTCTGTAAAATTGGTTGCAAAATATTTTCAAATTGTCAATAAATATTAAATTGGTTGCGATTGGTTTAATTTAAAATGCAATTGGTAACTACATTATGGAGTCAAATATGGCGCTTTACGCAATACCAGAACCGCAAATTCAAACACTGCCTATAGTTGGAAAAGATGAAGTTTTTCCAGTGCGCCGTGTTTATTGTATTGGCCGAAACTATGCAGCGCATGCTGTTGAAATGGGGCATGATCCTGATAAAGAAGATCCCTTTTTTTTCCAAAAGAACCCAGATAATTTAAATTTAACCGGGCGCTTTCCATATCCTCCTAAAAGTTCGGATGTGCATCATGAAGCAGAAGTGCTGGTTGCCTTGAAATCAGGCGGTACAAATATCGAGTATGCGGATGCTATGTCTCATGTATATGGATATGCTCTGTGCCTTGATATGACGCGCCGTGATCGGCAAGGGGAAATGAAAAAAGCGGGCCGCCCATGGGAAATTGGCAAGGCCTTTGAGCACTCGGCACCTTGTGGACCGCTGCACTTAGCTTCGGATGTTGGGCACCCCACCGAAGGTGATATCGTCTTAACGGTCAATGGCGAAATTCGTCAGGAAGGCAATTTGAATCAAATGATTTGGAAGGTTCCAGACATGATAGCCTATCTAAGCGCTTATTATGAACTAGCGCCGGGCGATGTGATCCTCTCTGGCACCCCGTCAGGTGTCGGGCCTGTTCAAAAGGGCGACGTTATGCGCCTTTCACTGGACCCGTTTGGCCACTTAGAGGTAACCGTGACCTAGGGCTTTGAGTAAATATGCATATGGTGTTTTTGAGATTTAGGATCATTTAGCGTATAGTTTCGATATAAAATGGAAAGGCCGGCTTCTGAGATAGCTGGCCTTTTTGATGACATTCAACTTCAAAAGGCCCATGTCTCATGTTGAAAAGCGCTTCTCGCGGGCGGTTCTTAAAAAAAGATCATCAAAAAACGCTATAATTTTTCCGGAGGTTTTTTTATACGCCAAGGATTTTCGACCGGTTCGAGGCACCACCTTGTCGAAAGGAGCTGTGTCTGAAGGTTAGATGTTGGTGGCCTTTTTTGACATTTATTTGCATCCAAAATGCTCCCTAGCCCGGATAAATCATCCACAAGAAACTCTTTCTGTTTTTATCATGATCCGCGAAGCAGAGTGAACAGCCAATCAAACGCCTATTTCTTGCAAAGGACAGGAGCTGGTATTTTTTCAAAAAATGGCAATAGCTCAGCCGGTGGTTATTTTTCAGGCCTGTTGTTTTGCTGAAAAGAATAGCCCCTATACTTGAGCTACGCCGCAGAGCAAGCGGTCAGCAAATCAAAGGACTTAATTGGTTTCACTCAAAGGGTTTTTACCTAAAACGGGCCGCATCAATATCGGTGTAAGATACATGGGAAATTGATAGCAGCCTAAAAAAATTAAAAATTCTTCAGATTGTGATGCGCTGGCTGCAATCAAAAAAATCGCGACATTGCGATTGCCGGCAACAATGGCTAGGGGTGCCGCATATGCAGGGCTAAGACCATATCGCAGCAGAAAATAAGCACAAACCTGCAATCCAAAATTTATCACCACAGCCAAAAGTAACCACCCCGCCAAGAGCACCGGCTGCGCGGCCAATGTGGGCGCAACCGCGCTCATTAAGCCGATCACAATTACCGCAAGCGCCAAAGAGGTTAATCCATCCAGTGCCGTGATTTCTTGCGCCTGCATGTCAGAGCGCAAAATCGCCCGAAATAAAAATGCACATGCAATCGTCACACTCATGACACCGCACAACCGCAAAGCCGCATCAAGCGCCTGCACCAGGCTGCCCAGCGCGGGCGAGAGCCAAAATATGGGAATGATTGTCAGGGGCAGTAAGATCGTTCCCAGAATAAGAAGGCGAAACGCAGGCTCGGGTGGATGCCCTAACATCACGGATAGGTTTGGTGCTCCGGTCAGTGGGGGGGCTGCCAACATCAGCGTGAGCACAACGGCAATGGGGTGATCTGCCAACCCAAAAAAGCCAAAAAGACAGATGCAAAGCAAAGGCAGTGCCAGTTGGTAGGCCAGCACCACCCTTGCTGTCTGGTGAATATGGCGCAAAGCCGCCAACGCATCTGGAAATCCCACGCGAAACGCTGTGATAAACAGCAAAAGCAGCACCAATTCGCTTAACCAAGGACGCAACGCCATCGCAGTTTCGGGCAGCGCCAAACCTGCGCATAAGCCTGCCACAAGAACAAAGCGCCCATGGCGTGCCAATTGACCAAGCGCGCCAAGCATCCGGCTTATCCGCTGGGTCGCTGGCGGATATTTTCGGGCAACCAAGTCGCCAATTCGGGAAAGATCACCAAAATCACCACCATCAGCAACATAAGGCCAACCATCGGGATCGCGGTTCTGGCGATATAGCCAATTTCATGACGGGTCATTCCTTGCAGCACAAAGAGGTTAAACCCGATCGGAGGCGTGACTTGCGCGGTTTCGATCACAACAACAAGGAAGATACCGAACCAGATAACATCTATTCCAGCCGCGCGGATCATTGGTTCAACGATCGCCATAGTCAGCACCACCGAAGAGAGCCCATCCATAAACATCCCCAAAATGAGATAAAAAACCGTTAAAACGGCGATTAAGGCCACCGGAGACAGGTTATAGCTGTCAATCATTTCGGCAAGCGCGCGCGGCAGGCCCGTAAAGCCCATTGACAGGGATAGAAATGCCGCGCCCATCAAGATAAACGCGATCATCGCAGAGGTTTTTGTCGCGCCCATCAGGCTGTCCCTGAAGGTTGCCCAGTCAAGTGAGCCTTGCATCGCAGACAGCGCCAAGGCGCCAAAAACACCAACGGCCGCCGCTTCGGTTGCGGTGGCATAGCCCAAATACATCGATCCAATAACAATAAAGACAAGCCCAAATAATGGCAAAAGAAACCGACTTTCGGCCAAGCGCTGGCCAAGCGGCATGGCAGGCTCTGGTTCTGGACGCTGTTCTTTGTAAATGAAGTGCCACGCCATAATATACAGCATAAAAAGGCCTGCCAGAACCAGCCCGGGAAAAACACCGGCCATAAAAAGCTTCGTAATGCTTTCATTGATTGTGACACCATAGACAATTAGCGTAAGCGATGGCGGGATCATCAAGCCGAGCGTCGCCGCGCCCGCTAAGGTGCCTATAATCATGAATTCAGGATATCCGCGTTCCCGTAATTCAGGAATCGACATTTTCCCCACCATGTTAAGCGTTGCTGCGGAAGATCCTGATACCGCGGCAAAAATCGTACAACCCGCAATGTTGGTATGCAGCAAACCCCCGGGTAAAAATCGCATCCAAGGCGCCAAGCCGCGAAACATATCCTGTGATAATCGGGTTCTGTAAAGAATTTCCCCCATCCATATAAAGAGAGGTAAAGCGGTTAAGGTCCAGCTTGAAGCTCCGGTCCAAATAGTCGTCAGCATCGCATCACCCGCCGGTCGAGAGGTGAATAGCTCCATTCCCACCCAAGCAACCCCCATCAGTGCCAGCCCGATCCAAACAGAACCGCCCAGCAACGCGAATAAAACAAACAGAAATATTATTGTGGCATAAAGTTCGTTCATTTCAGGCTTTCTCCGTGGATTTGAGTTTCACGCAGCGCCAGAAGGCGGGTCAGGTAATCCCAAATCGCAACGGCCAAAAGGACTGTGCCAATCGACATTGGAAGCTGCGGAAGCCAGACCGGCGTATAGACCCAATCCGAGCCGGTTTTGGCCCACATCTCGCTCCATTTTGCCGGTGAATTGCCAAACATCGCCACCAGCGTCAGCAGCCATTCCGGCACAAAATCCTGCCCTTGGGTGCGATCATTTAGCATTTCGGATACAATATTTGTTTTGATTGCATAGCGTGCAAAATAGGTGGCGGTGATTGCAGCGATAAACATAGCTGCCGCATCAAGCCAAAACTTTGTGTGCCGATTGAGATTTAATAAAACAGAGACCCGAATATGCGCACCCTGAGTGAGCGTATAGGCCAGAGCAAAAAAAGAAGTGGCGGCCATCGCATAGCCCGCATATTCGGTTGAACCCGGAAAGGTAAGATTTGCCCAGCGGGTAATCATCTGACCAATAATCAGGAGCAGTATGACCACCATAAAACAGGCTGCAAGCACCCCAGCCGCTTTGTATAATTTATCTAAAAATCGCCAAATAGGTGCAAAAAGCACAGCGGCTTTTGGGCCTTGCCACAAACAAAAGAGGGCAATGAGCGATGGAAAAACGAAAAGCCAAACCCATAAGGGCAGCCCCACGAATGGTTGCCAATCTCGCATCGAAATTCCTTTTTTTTAGAAATACGCAGCAGCGGCCGTTTCAAAGGCCGCTGCTGCTGTCTGCCTTAGTTAGCGTTGTAAGCGTCTAAGATGGCTTGGCCATCAGCGCCAACTTCTGACAACCAATCGGCTTTCATTTTCGCGCCAATCGCTTCTAACTCTGCCAAGAATTCGGGCCCTGCATCCTCAACCTTCATGCCATTGGCTTCCAACTGCTCAAAATACCAATTGGCCAGTTCAGCCGATTTTGCTGCACATGCCGCTCCGGTTTCATCCGCGGCTTTTTGGATATTGACTTGCACATCAGATCCCAAACCTTCCCAAACGCCCTTATTGACCATCACGTAATTGCGCGGCAACCACGCATTGACCTTATAATAATGCGTCAGATGCTCCCAAACTTTACGGTCATAGCCAGTTGAGCCTGAAGAAATAAAGGATTCTGCAACACCGGTTGCCAAAGCTTGGCTCAGCTCTGCTGCTTCCACTTGCACAGGGATCATGCCCAGCTCTTCTGCAAAGGTTGCCGTTGCGGTATTATATGATCGGAATTTGACGCCTTGCGTATCTTTTGAAGATGACACTGCTTTTTTGAAATAAAAGCCCTGGCCCGGCCATGGGCAGGTGTAAAGCGCCACCAGGTTAAGATCAGAAAGCTGGGCATTCACCTTATCTTTTGCCGCATCCCAAAGACTGTTGTTTTGCTCATATGTTGTTGCGATGAATGGCAGGTTATCCCATCCCAGCAAGGGCGCTTCATTGGCATGGGCCGACATAAACCGCTCGCCAATCGGGGCTTGCCCGGTTTGCACCGCGCGCTTGATCTCGCCGCCTTTAAACAAGGATCCGCCGGGGTGAACGGTGATATCAATGTCACCGCCTGTATAATCGCGTACTTTATCTGCAAAAACCACACCCATTTCTGAATGGAAGTTTGAGGACGCATAGGCCATGGGCATATCCCATTTTTCAGCCGAGGCGGCGCTGCCAACGATTGCCAGTGCCACGGTTGCGGCGGCATTGCTGATCACTTTCGTAAAAATTGTCATTGTTTTCTCCCTTGGTTGTTAATGGTCTTGGTTATTTGCCCCGCTTGAAGCGCATTGGATCAAAGGGGCGAATATCGGTATTGGGATGATGTCCAGCAATCATATCAGCCACCAGACGACCCGTTTTGGGGCCGCCTGTCAATCCAATATGATGATGGCCAAACGCTGTAAAAACGCCAGAGGCTGAAAGCTCTCCTATATAGGGCAGACTGTCCGTGGGGGCGGGCCGGTACCCCAGCCACTCTTGCTCAGACGCAAAACTGAGTTTTGGAAAAACCTCTTGCACCTTGCGGCGCAGAAGTTGCAGAGGGGCCTTTGATTTTTTTTCGCTGAGGCCCCCAAATTCGACGATACCGGCGCAGCGCAGCCCTTGATCCATAGCAGTGGCCACAAATTTTCCGGCTGCAAGCATCATCGGGTTATTAGGCTTTTGGCTGGGCTGTTCAAAAACAATGTGATAGCCACGCTCTGCTTCTAGGGGTACGTGTAATCCCAGCTTTTGCATCAGAGGTTTTGACCAAATGCCCGAGGACACAATGGCTTTATCGCAATGCATCCGCCCGATATTTGTATCTACAGCGCTGATTTTACCACCGCTTAAATCAAAATCTTGTACCTCAGCTTGAATAAACTTGCCGCCCAATTCTTTTAGAACGCAAACAAGATCTTGCACATAAGAGCCGGGGTTGAGGATAAAGCCATGCCCTTTGAGAACCGCTAATAATTGCGTGCCAAACCCAAGGATCGGCTCTTCTTCTTGGACGGCACGGCCTTCAATCAAGTCAGGGATAAATCCAGCTTCCTTTCTCAGCTGCCAGCCAAACGCATCCGCATTAAACGCGGCGCGATCCGCATAAGCAAAACTGTAATTGCTGGATTGCACCCATTTTGCGGCCTTGGTTTGCGCGGTCAGCGCTTTGTGCTGTTCAAGGCTGTCACCAACGATCGTGGTGAGACCTTGGCTGATACGGCGCGTATCGCTTTCATTGGCAAAAGATAAATATTTGATCAACCAAGGCAGCAGTTTGGGCACATAGCTCCAACGCATAAACAGTGGAAAATTTGGATCAGCAAGGTAAGTTGGGCTTTTACGTACCAAGCCGGGTCCGGTCACGGGCACCACCGATGAGTTCGCCAAGATACAGCCATTGCCATATGAGGCCCCCATTCCCGGACGCCCCTTATCGAGAAGCGTTACCTCAAACCCAGCGCGCCGAAGCCAGATCGCCGAGGACGCTCCGACAATCCCTGCCCCTATCACAATAACATGTTGAGATTTCATTCTAGAATATCCACGCTTGCCGCTACAGAGTGGCATGAGAGAGGCATCACTTCAAATATAAAATTGTGGCATCTACATCATAAAAAATGATACCAAGAGATTATGAGACTTAGATTCAGACAATTACAAGCATTTCATGCAACCGTTGAAAGCGGCACGGTTACCGGCGCGGCAGAAGCTTTGGGGATTTCGCAACCGGGCATTTCAAATCTTTTATCCGAGTTAGAGCGCCAAACTGGCTTTGCTCTTTTTGAACGTATGCATGGCCGCTTGATACCAACTCCAGAAGCCCAACTGATGTATCGTGAGATCGAAACAGTGGTGCGCGGGCTTGATCACGTTGCACAAACGGTTGTTGATCTGCAAAACAAACAAATCGGCCATCTGCAGGTGGCCTCTCAACATTCTATGTCCTTTGGCTTTATTCCTAAGCTTATTGCGGAATTTGCACATGACAAGCCTGAGATAAATATCTCGTTTCAGTCGCAATACAGTACAAAAATTCAAGAGTGGATCATATCGGGGCTTTTTGAAATTGGAATTTGTGAAATGCCTCTGCTTTACGACGCGTTGAATATATATCCGCTGCGCGTCGAAACCCGTATTGCGCTGCATCAAAACAACCCTCTGACGCAGCATCATGTCCTTAACCCTCAGATTTTGCAAAATGAACCCTTCGTCATTATGGGGCCTGACCATATTTCTCAGCGGCGCCTGAAAGACGCCTTTGACGCCGCTGGCATTGCGTTGAATGCGCGCATACATTCCCATTTGTTCAAGAATTTACTAGCCTTTGTGAAAGAAGATATGGCGATCGCGCTTGTGGATCGCTTTGGGTTAGAGTTTGACGCCGATGATCGCTTTGTAACGCGCCGTTTTGATCCCCTCATAGAAATGGAGATGGCGGTGATTACCTCGGCAACGCGGCCCTTGTCACAGGTGGGCAAGGAATTTTTGGAACTGCTCTTAGAGAGGCTTCAGCCCTATAGCGCAGGAAAGCACGTCATTACGCGGTTATAGGGAGGCGATAGATGGGCAAGGCAGCGATCGGCATTCTTATGCTGGATACAAAATTTCCCCGCGTGCTGGGGGATATCGGGCATAAAGAGACCTGGGATTTTCCTGTGCATATGCGCGTGGTCCACGGCGCCTCTGCAAGCCAGGTGATCGAAGATGACCCCCGCCTTTTACTGCCCGAGTTTATAAAGGTAGGCCATCAGCTGATTTTGCAGGGCTGTTCGGGATTAACCACATCTTGTGGCTTTTTGGGTTTGATGCAAACTGAGTTGAAAAACGCGTTGGGCGTACCCTTCGCCAGTTCGCCTTTGATGCAGCTTCCCATGATCGAAGCCATGTTACCCGCTGGGCAAGAGGCAGGCGTTTTAACAATTTCAGAAAAAAATCTCACCCCAGAACATTTGGTGGCCTGTGGCGCGCGTGCCAATACGGCGATTACCGGGCTTCCCCGAAACAGTGTGTTTGCCGAAATGATATTCAATAATAAAAATGACATTGATATAGACGCATGCAGAAAAGACGTTTGTCTCAGCGCCGAACGGCTTGTAAGTTCTGGACCCATGATTGGAGCAATCGTATTAGAATGCACCAACTTAGCGCCCTATGCGCATGATATAGCCAAAGCCACGAGAAAACCGGTTTATTCGATTGTTAGTTTTTTAAATTGGTTTCAATCGGGCCTTAAACCTTATCATTTTCGAAACAACTAAACCTTACGCACGCTTCGTTCTCGATTTCAAATTTCCAGCTTTGAAAATATGCGTTTTGAGAGGCATAGTGCAGCTCGCCTTCCTAATCTTTTGAGGGCGCTGTGTCCAACGCCCGCTCTTTTGGGGTGGAAATCTTGCTTTAAGCAAACAGAATTTATGGTGCATCAATACTCTGATGAAAGGAAGATGAGCCAGAAACCCCTGCGCAGCAAAGATGCTACAGATAAAGTGCGGATGAACATCCGCCCCTCGGGCAACCCCAGCGCTGCTTTAACAGCCGAACCGGGGCAAGACGACAGATACTGCCCGCAACTGCAAGCAGCATGGATGGCGTTACGCATGATGGTAATCTCCTTTTCTTGTTACCATCATAAATTCCAAAGGGTGTTTAGTTTTAGCAGAACAGCAACACGATACAGTTCATTCTTAAAGACACTGTTTGATACAGCTTAATCCAAGCGCGGTATCGCATTAGGCAATTGATAATAAGCGTTTATGACACCCTGTGATACAGTGGCACCAATGATATGACGATACAGTGAGCTTTTCGTGTGGGCTTGGTTTAGGGTTGTACCGCGCCAAGCCCCCCCCCTGGCGAATACTCTAAGCACCCTCGTAATGTCCATATAGACTGTATTATCAGGCATTACGGGTGCATATGGTGGCATTTTACACACTGAAACACGCTCATGTGTACTTCTTGGGGTGAATATTATCACCCGAGGGTAAGTAGCAGTGAAGCTCAAAACACAGCTATACGGGGCTCGGGTGTGACGGGTAGATTGCCGTACGCATTTTCACATGGGGTTACGGTTATCCGAGTATCATCCTTGAAACACCGAGGCGGTAAGACATCGTAAACTCTTTATGCACCTGCCCACCATACCCGACGCAAAATTTTAAAAGCCCCCGCTGAGGAAACAGTGAGGCTGATTAAGTTGCAACTGAAGGTGGCCAGGGCCGATTACTCTCGTGTGCTATCCATTCTGACACCCAGCTTGGACAGGGCGGCGCGTCTTCCGAGTAGCCCAATGCCTCGGTAATCCTGAGGGTCGAAACGAGGCCTTTTTTATCAACAACCCCTCCCCGAAAAAGTATATGGTTCGCGCATCGACCATCTTTTTTCAGCATAGTTTGTTCAATATAAAGAAATCTCTCATCCCAAAACACCAGCTTGCTGCGCATTTCGATCCGTTCAAAAACTTTGATCCGGTGGCGGTAACGAGTGCTTGCCCCTGCTGTCGTAAGACCCCATTTATGCTTGCGTAGTACATCCGTCACGCCAGTGCGTTGGGCGAGACCGAAGCGACCTAAGTCAAACAGCGTTAGGGTTCTACCATTATTCAACTCTGCGAACGTATCTAAATCCCAAGGCCAGCATATATGGTGTGACACATGTACGTCAGTTACTTTTAATTTTGACGCAAGGCTAGTTTTTATCAGCTCTTTCGCCATCCGAAGAAATGGGTACATTTTACCTCTCTTTTAAATGGGGGGTCGCATTCCTGCGATAAATGGTCAATCCTTAGCCTAGAACTGATCATTAAAGTTTGCTGATCTCTTCACTATTTTGTATGGCGAACTCAACGAAGCTCGATATTCGTTCAGCACGCAGCGTATGGCAACTGCGGCCCTAGATGTGAAACGAAGCCAAGTCTGGGACCCTACTGTAATAAGTGATTTCTCGCCGCCAACCAATCACGTCTCTCTGCCATCGAGATTCTAGGTTCTGGCGGCTTCGAACTCAGCCCATACTTTTTCAAGCCTCTCAATATCAAAGCCAGGTGCGCGCGCAGGACCTAGAACTATCGCTTCGTTTGCGATGACTGTTTCGATGGCTTGTTTGAGATCCGCAATGATTTCGTTTGGGATAACGATCGCCCCGTGCCTGTCCGCATGCATCAACTCGTCTTGTGATATATGCATGCCCATGAGGCTTACAGGCCCCCCGATTTCAACCACATGAACAAATCCATGGCTTGGACCAATCGATCCAGCCAAAACCGGAAAGCCCGCATCCATCACGTCTAAATCGCGCATCACGCCATTGGTTATAGCGCCTACCTGCCCAAGCCCTTTATGCACGGCCACATGAATCTCACCCCACCAACCGGCAATGCAATTGGGATAATCAATATCCTCTATCACAGCCAATCTTGGGCCTTGTCCTGCGGCCATTGATCTGAAGTAATCCATACGCCGTGCGCGGATAACATCCGCTGGTTCACGGGCGGGCAAGAGGCCTGAAATTTTCGCAGTTCTGGCAAAACCCACCATCGCGGGATCACCGGGTTTAGAATGTTGCATTGTGCCGCGCGTGAAACGATTAAAGCCGCGCTTTCCTTGCGCCACTTCGATTGCATTGCACACTGTTGGTGTATCCACCTGCCGCAGCAGCGCAAGTAAATCCGCGGGGATCACATTCTCAGCCATTTTTCCAATATCCTGTTTGTAATTTTAGGCTGTTCGAGCGTTGGCAAATGGCCTGCGCCGGGGATAATGGAGAGGGTCGAACCCGCGATTAGATCATGCATGAATTCATGCCTAGAAACGGGGCAAAGCCGGTCATCCTCTCCACACATTATATCAGTCGGAACATTAATTGCCTTGAGGGTTTCGCATTGATCTCTGCGATACTGAAGGGCAATAGACTGTTCTGTGAACACGGCCGGGCCTAAAGCCTCAGCCATATCCATACATAACTTGAGAATGCGCGCTCTTTCTGATCCTTTTGCTAAATAATTCGGCTTCATTTCATCCCGCATAACCGAACGCAGCTTTCCAGCCTGCACTTGTTTAATTTGCTTTTGGCGCATTGCCGCCCGATCTGTTGCATCCGCCATTGGATTGGTGTCAATCAAGGCCAGGCGCACCACCCTTTGGGGCATCTGCCGCATGATTTCCATCGCCACAATTCCACCCATCGAAAGCCCTGCGAGGGAAAATTTCGGGGGCGCTAGATGCAAAATATGGCGCGCCAAACCGGCGATTGTATCATGCCCATATAGCGGCATTACGAGGATTGGAACTTTCTTTGAAAAGGCGGCAATCTGGGGCAGAAAAAGGCGCGCATCGCACATCATTCCTGGCAGAAAAACAAGAGGCTCATTCATCGAGGTCCACTTTCTTCAATTGGAATATTACTTCATAGCAAGTCAAAGTTTGGGAAACAATTTCAAATCGCTCTCAGCTCATTTGCGGGTGAATTTTGGAACAAACCACTTGGGCATTCTAGTGTTCTTTCTGTTCGTAATACATAAATAAAAAGCATCTCTGGAGCCGCTTGCAAGGCAAGGTTAAAAAGGTAAGCTGTGTCCGTTGGTAGAGAAATTAGGATATACCATGCTCCATTCAATTTCTTAATCAAAAGACTTACGGCTTACAGTGGCGTTAATACTTGCAAGTACTGCCGGAAGTGAAGTCTACACCAGCTTTGAAGATATTGGATTGGCCACTGTCATCATAGCAGAGACCGAGCAGTTTCAAGGTTCCAAAAATCTAACAGCCATTCGAAATGAATTATCTCTGAAAGGCTCCAGTCAGATGAGACCAAAACGCTCCGATATGAATAAAAGTCAGTTTCTCTATAGTTTTCACACACAACGTTCACCGACCACATTTATGAAATTCTTAAACGCTTTTAACCGTGGATTTCTCCACCGCCGCAACTCATCGGCGGTCTTTTCACGCACATCTGGCTTTGATAAATCCTAAAATATCTCTCACGCTTCTGAAACTTTAGGTATACGTGTGTTAGCCCCGCCTAACACGGCAGGCGCAAGCGTTGGCTTGCCCTGCGGTTTTTTTGGCTGGACAAGTTTTGTACGCTTCACAACATCTGTTATAATTAAATCTGCCACATTACCCGCCGTGACAAAATTAACACCCATGTTCTGCGCCAGCTGCTTGGCAAGCTCATATCGCTCATTCGCCTCAACCAATTGGCCGGACGCAATAAGCTCCCAGCTTGCCAGCACTTCTTTCCAGACTTTTGGAGCTTTTTCTTTAGCGACTTCTAAAGAATCCGTTTTAAGTGAAATATATATATGGCGGCGCGTCTCAATAGCATAAAACCTACGCGGAACGCGCTTATAGAGGTAAAACCGACCCGAACGACAAACAACACTCATTCTTTATTGTAGATCGAATGGCTTATTATTTCAAATGATGAGGTACAGCAAAATGTACAGCAAAAAGTACAGCAAAATTGCCTGCAATAAGATCACTCAGATATAATTCAAACCTAAGTTATTGTTTTTATTTAACATAAATTTTTTGAAACTGAGGTTATGGCGCACCGGGGATGCGACCGAACTTTAATAAGGTTGTTTCTTTTCAACGCCTTAGTGAGGTGCCCTTTTGGAAAAACGGTCCCGAAAGCGGTCCCAAGCAAAAAAGGCTGGCTTTTACGAAAAATCGTGGCTGGCAACTGGAGAAATTGCGGTAATCGGGGAGATACCGCAAAATCACAAGTATAGGATTTATCTGCAAAGTACAACTTAAACAATCGGTTAGCCGTATAAATGATAGAATACATTTTTGTTTTTATTTAGATTGAAGCCTGCCTGAATGGATAGCAAATAACACCAATATATCGCTTTATATTCTGATGGAATAAATGCACAACTTACAATTTACTTTTAGGTATACCTACGAAACCAAAACTGAAACCGAAGCGTAAGATTTGTTGGCCGTACAAAAGTTGATTGCCACGGTTCCAGTTTTTTATTCTAACACTTAAAGCTCTCGCTTATCTATGCAGCCTTGACCACAAACTCACCACACCAATCAGCACCATTAACCAATGGCCAAATGCCTAATGTACCTTTGTCGGCAGCGGTTGGAGGTTTTGCACGGCATTCACCCGTTTTATCTTTTACGGCATTGTTGTCATTTAATTCGTAAAAGAAACTGCATTTCTTGCATTGTTTTGACATAGTTTTTTCCTTACATTCAGTTCCCAGAAATTCTTGGCTGGCGTTCGCTTGCTTAGAAAAACACTGCATAGGTATACCGAGGTTCCGCAAATTCAAGAAAAACTTTTAAATTCAATTTGTTGACTGTTTTTATCAACAATCAACACTCTAAGCGTCTAAAAAGATCAGCATAGCTGTATTCCCAAATTATGAGTGCAAAGAATATTTTGAGGTTATGAGACTATAAATAAAATATTGGTTCAAAAAATTCACAAATTAACACTTAAAATTTTGAGTACATATCTCAAAAATTTAACGATCTGATATTTTGACATCATTAGCAAAGAGCACGCGCATTCGTATAAGTGCAAAAACGGCTTGCAATACAAAATCCATGCGCTGTGATTTGATTTCACACCTTTTTCTAACAGTCCGAATTCAAGAACCGCATCATCCGCCTGTGAATAAATCAACGATCCGAACAGCCAATCCCAGATAGCCAACGCGACACCGAAATTTTTATTGTAGTGTTCGACCGCTATTGAATGATGCAACTGATGTTGTGCTGGCGAAATCAATAGTGTTTCTAACCATCGCCAATAGCGAATTCGGATATGCGAATGACGCAAATTTGATCCCGCAACGTGAAATACAAATACAATTACATTTATGCCTAGGACACTGGCCAAACTTACGCTTGACCCAAACAGAAAAAACACCAGAGCTAATGTGGTTCCTTGCGCAACCGATCCGCGTAATGCGTATAAAATCCCTTCTAGCGGATGCACACGATAAACCGTAATAGGAGTAAGGGTTTCTGCAGAGTGATGCGTTTGGTGGATTGACCAAAGAAAGGGCAATTTATGCATCATCATATGAACAAGAAACTTTGAAAAATCATCAATAACGAAAATAATTATAGTGTAGAGTGCTACAATCACCGGTTTAGGCCATTGCGCAAAAGCACCGACTTGCAACCAAGAAACGCCATGAAGCCAAAAGTAAACTCCTGTGGCGATAGCGAGTTGCGTGATCAATAAAGGAGAGATGAATAATGTCAGGATCCTGTTTAGGATAAAAATTGTATAGTCAACTTTTGCCGATCTGCCCATCCACACATTTCGTGAAAATATAATCGCAAGAGAGGTACGCACGGACTTTTTCTTCAGCACAAAAAGCCATGTAAAGCCTATAAAAAACGATAAACAAAAATATCCGAAAAAAATTCGCTTTTGGGGATTCATAAAATGCCCGAAAATATGGTTTATAACGTCGCCAAAATCCATAGTGGAATACGCCGCCACGATCTCGGGCGGCGCACCTTTTTATTTAATCAGTTTCAGCGCTTTCAGTCGCGCTTAGAGAGGATGCTAAGGCCTCAAGCTCGGAAAGTTGGTCATTATTTCTGGCTTTTACACCAAACTCATCCACCATCATTTTTTGGATCTTCAACATGTGCAACTGGTAATCACCCCAAGCTCGACGCCGGTCCATTGCATAATTCCCATTGGTGTCTACCCCAGTAACATAAGAATTGTTCATCGTGACAGGGCCAAATCCAATCAAACGATTTAGCTCTGCAGCAGTTGCTCCTAAATTGTTCTTCCCAACCTGAAGAGCCATTGAAAAGCCCTTCAATTCACCCCAATGCTTGCCGTAAGCGGCATATATTTTGTCTGTTTCAGCGCCAGCAGATAATGCATCTTGTAACTTGTTAATGTCTTTATAGACGCTGCCCGCATATTTAAATACCGCCTCTGCGATAATCCCTTCCCAGTTATCACCGATTACTTTGGCCAAGGCGTACAGTTCTGCTCGCTCACCATCTGATAGCTTCTCGCCAGCAGCATTCGCGATTATCTTTCGGCCATCGATGAAGGATTTCGTAATAGTATTAAAATAAGTGGTTTTACCGCCCTTATCGAATGCCGCCCCATAGTAAGCATGCCCAAAATTATATTCAGATTTTAAATCCACAAGACCATCACCGTTTGCATCTGCCGCGCTAAGGTCTTTCATCTTTGCAATATCATAATTTTGCTTTGCAGTAAGGTTCAGCGAATGTGCCGCAGCACCCCAATACCCAAACGCTTCATCCCAGCTATGTTCTTTACCAGTGTAGTAAGCACCTTCTTTGTAGGGTTTATCATTTGGTTTGCTGTCAGCCGCTAATTTGCCATCTAAATAATTATTCACCGTTTGATTGTATGATACTGCACCCATAGTGAATTTTGAGATGAGCTGCGGATAATTATATCCTGTGACCGGGTCAAAGCCTCCCTTAGATGCAGCAGCTTTTTTGATCATCGAAACGATAACATCTGGACCAGTCATTTGTCCGGGCCAAGCGTTTATAACGCCTTTATAGGTCTTGCCCGAAAAGTTTTTTCCTGATGAAATTTCGTTTAATGTCTCCTGTTTGATGTTAAAATCGCCCTTGTCTACAGGCGCGATTATACTTTTGTTTTTATCAGAGCCGTGAAAATATGATAAAATCTCGGCCGCAAGGCGACCAGAATTAGCACCACCATCGCCCGTACCAGCAAGCTTTTTGACACTGTCGTGCAAAACATGACGAGCAATCTGTCCAGTGTAAGACACCGAATTCGACTTCGTGCCATTATACCCTTTCAGGGTAATCGGATAGGGACCATAATTTGTGTCAGCGGATGCCAAACCAGCTCCGAGACAAATTACTAAAGCAGTTGCGCCCAGTTTAGATTTACTCATTTCTTTCTCCATTTTAACGTTGCTTTTGAGTTTATTTTTCCACCTTTTTGGAGCACCGCCCGACTAGACAACTCCAATAAAAAGCTTTCATTTATGCCGACTGTGTCAGTGTATCGTTATGGATTCTTCTGCATGAATCGTTGGAGTATGGGCCATACGCTTCAGTGCCATACCGAACTCAGCAGCAAGATTGATAAGTGAAGGAGCTAGGTCTGGCCTAACCACCGTAGACGCCAACAAAAACGCGTCCTCGCGGTCTCCTTCACTAGCATAACCTATAAAATTAGCGAAACAGGCCTCGTCTGCACCTAAACACTTACAATGTACGTCATGATGCATTAGTGGGCGTCTAGCCTGACCAGAATACAGATTAAACAATTCTATGAACGACTTAAAAGCATGGTTTCCGTTTTTTATACCGAGCGACTTTGCGAAGTCATTTTTTGCTTGAGCCTGAAATCTAGCCCCAGAGCACCACAAACGTAGATAAAGCACGGCACCAGCTTCAACAGGACCGAGCTGAGATAAAAAGCCGACGGGGGCCCCGCCCCGGTTCAAGGCATCTTGCTTCATAATCTTACCCTCAAAACTTTAGCTGCTTTCGGGTTGACCAAGAACTTGGCCCCCGGACAATTGACCCTACCCAGTTCTACCTCGGCAGTGTCACTGCGGAGTATAAGAAAGCAAAACAACCGTCTCGCATCTCTGAAGGCGTGCCAGCATCCTTCTTGAACGCATTGAGCGAAGCCTCCCTTGTTTATAAAACCCAGACTCATTTTGTTAATATCAACTTGCCAGAACGGGTTATGCGCAGAGTGTAGAGTTGATCTCCAAGTTTAATGCGCGCGAGATCGCCGCCCTTGGTTAATTGGGTGGCATCATAGATTGGCAAATCTTCAAACGAGATTTCTTTAATCGGATTGGCCACTGTCATCATAGCAGAGCCCGAGCAGTTTCAAGGTTCCAAAAATCTAACAGCCATTCGAAATGAACTATCTCTGAAAGGCTCCAGTCAGATGAGACCAAAACGCTCTGATATAAATAACAGTCAGTTTCTCTATAGTTTTTACACACAACGTTCACCGACCCACTCCCTTTTGGGTATTAGGTTTTCGGCTTGCCTAGAATCACTGGCTGGCTGTTGATACAATTACTGACTTTTTTTGTCAGAAATGTCAATCCCTACAGTTTTAATCGGAAATAAATTGTTAAATTATTCCTGACTTTAGTTGGATAAATAGTCACGTTTGTCTTAGTTTTACACTCAACAAAGAAAATTTGCTTTTTACCCACTCCACATCTCTAAGAGTGATGTGGAGTGAGAGTTTTAAATACTTCAAATGCACCTATCCCTATCACTTCGCTGACAACCTCACCCCATCCACGATCTCCCGCTTCTGCGCATCACTGATGCCTGCTGAGTATAGCCCGTAGGTCAGCTTGTTGGCTGAACGTGCAGAATGATGCCCCACAAGGGAGGCCGTGAAGTGCTCTGGGGTTCCTGTGCGCTCGCACTGGGTGATGAACCACTTGCGGGTGGAGTGGAATACGCTGCCTAGGAGGTCAGGGTAGAGCCTCCTAAGCTTGGCATACCGCTTCACCACAGCATCGACTGTCAGATAGGGAAATAGCCGCCCCTGTTTTGGCAGGGATGTATCTAACAGCTGCTCTAGAATTTGATGAAGTGGTACTTCCCGTTCAGCTGCTTTTGACTTGAGTTGCCGAATAGCGTTGGGCTTGATTTGGATAAACCGCCCAAGGTTTTCCTTATGGGTGATATCCTCTGCCATAAGCCCGCAGATCTCCCCTGAGCGCATACCTGTGAGAAGACCAAAGAGAAGGGCGCTGTGAAGCACCCTATCCTTGGCTTTGAGAAGGGTTGAGACTTGCTCATCTGTTAGAACGCCATGAGGGGAGACCTCAGGCTTTGCTCTTATGCTGAGAGTTACCCAAGGGTTTATCTCTAGCTCCCCCTCTCTCACGCACCAGTCAAGGAAGCGCTGCATCTGCTTGAAGATACGGCCCTGCGTTTGTGGCGTCAGGGATATGCTTTCATAGGTTTGTGAGAGCTCTGCCAGCTTTGTCAGGCTGGCCTCCTTAGCTTCAGCGTATTTCCTAACATTGGGAGAGAGCTTGGAGATAAGCTTGAGTATATCTCTCCCTGTATCAGAGGAGAGTTCCCCTATCTTTAGCTTATTGCCAACATGAGAGCTTAGAAGCTCCAGTGCATATCGAATGGACTTTGTAGTTCCTGGTCTTAGCGTTTGAGATAGCTCTTCTAGATACCTCCTCGCTAACGCATGAACAGGCTGCTCACCCAGAAGCCTTGCGCGCTGATATCGAGGAAGCGCCACAGCAAGCTCAGGAGTTTCAAGGTTGGGTTCATGTGTTGCAGCATCAGCATGGGCCTGTACCTCCTTTACCAGGTTCGTGAATGTTTGATTAAGCTCAGCCACGCGGGCTTTTGCCTGTTTGGCATCTGCTGTTTTCAGGGATTGCTTAAGGCTTGAGCCAAGGATGGGTTGCACAGCCTTGGGATAGGTTCTGCGATAAACCCAGGTGTTATGCCGTTTGTAGGCGTATTTTATGTCTGCAGACATGCTGTCTCCTTACTGGGGCAATTGCCCCGGTTTTGATGTTGAGTTGGGATTTTGTGAGTAAGAACAACGAAGGGCTGGGTTTAAGCCCTTCCTTGACAGCTACACTCAGCTGTCGTTGGTTGTTCCCTGAGTAATCACAACTGTGATCATCTCTTTGTCTGGTTCTCCGTATTCCCCTGCAAAGGGACCGGAGAGAGCCATACCTGTGACGAACTCCTCATAGATTTTTTCTATGCGGAATTCATGCTCAGGGATGTCATCAAAGCCTGCTATCAGCACGATGCATCCTGGGCTTAGATCCTTGAGTGTTATGCTCATCGCTAGGCCCTCCTGAATAGAAGGTCTGGAAGCAGCAGGCCGATGGTCAGGCCCAGAGGTACTGGAAAGGGAATAGGCTTAATGAACTCAGGCAGTCCTGCCAGCACCACTAGGGCACCAGCTAAGGCTTGAGGCACACCAATAGACACGCCCCAGCGCTGTTTTAACAGCCAGGCCAGGGCAAGCCGAAGGATACCGCCCGCCAACGCGAGCAGCATGAATAAGGTAAGCATGATGGTAATCTCCTTTTCTTGTTACCATCATAGATGCTCAAAAATGCTCAGTTTTAGGGGATAGCGATACAATGCCTTCTAAAAGTACACTGTTTGATACAGTTCAAGCCGAGCACTGTATCGCGCTATACTACTGATACTTAACAATTATCATCTCCGTGATACAGTGATACGGCGATACAGTGAACTTTTCGTATTTGCTTGTTTAGGGGGTGCCTCACGGCAAGAGACACCGGCAGTGAATACACAAAGCACCCGCATAATATTAACCTATACTGCACTATCAGGCGCAACGGGTGGCTGTGTGGGTGTTTTACACACCCAAACACGCTCGATTATACTTCTCAGGGTGGATTTAATCACCCGAGGGTGAGTAATGATCACGCTCAAAGCACAACTATACTGGGCTCGGGTGAAAAGGTGGATAGTTTGAGGCACTTTTGCATGAGGTTTCAATTTTACTAAATACACAGCGAGACGATGAGGCAGCAAAACAGCGCAAACTCTCTTTACTCATGCGCACAATATCCGACGCAAAGCTTAAAAAACCTCCACCGAAGAAAGGGGGGAGGCTGTTTTGGGGCGATACATCAAGATTTACAGGACACTTGGCACGCTAAACGCAATGCAGACATTTAATCGGATTGCGGCGAATGGCAGGTTTAAACTCAATGGGGTAAATTCCGCGGAGATACTAAACAGAATTAAGCTGTATCACGTTGCTGTTTGAAAAAAACCAAGTGACTGGATTGAACTACCGAGCCTTTTTAAAAGCTTTAGATGAAGCAACGCGCTGGATAGGCGCTTTAGAATCACTCTTGCACGGTCAAAACGTGTTCCTCCGCATACAAAGTATAATTTTGGTAATGATAATCTAATGATCCGTGATCATTCAAAATTTAATATTGTTTTAAAACAATAAATTTCTAGAACAGAAAATTTCTTGCGCGTTTGTCAATTTTTCAGTAAAAGTAAGTGGAAACGTTTCCATTGGGAGGTGGGAATTGGGCCAAGCCGCCACAATTAAGGATGTTGCGCAGCGCGCAGGTTGTGGAGTTGCCACTGTCAGCAGGGTGTTGAATTCTACGGGTCCTGCCAGTGAAGAAATGCGCGAAAAAGTTTTTGCAGCCGTGAAAGAGCTTGATTTTCACTTTAGTGAAGTTGGCCGATCCTTACAAAGCAGCACAACGCGGACGATTGGATGCGTGGTCCCCTCAATCGAAAATCCCGTTTATGCGGATGCAGTACAAGGCGCCCAAGAGGTGTTCCTTGATGCAGGTTATCAGATGCTGCTTGTCTGCACGAATTACAACGCGGAAATGGAAACCCATGCTATTCGCACATTGATTGCGAAACAAGTTGATGGAATTATTTTAACCGTGGGCGACGTCCATAACAGTGAAGGCTTGAATTTAATACGATCTCGGCAGATCCCTTACAGTTTGATGTACAACACCGCTCCAGAGGGTCAAATCAGCTGGGCGGTTGATGATCACGCAGCAGCTGCGAGAGTTGCGGATGTGTTTTATGAGAATAATCATATCCACACGGGTTTTTTAGGGTTGAATTTCTTTAACTCAGATCGGTCACGGCAACGTTTTGAAGGATTTTCCGAACGTTGTGCTTACAGGCAAATGGCCTTGCCCGCCTTGCTTGAAGTGCATGAGGATGGGAATGATTTCACACCCCACCTAAGCACATTTTTAAAGCAGCACCCAAAAATCACAGGGATCTTTGCGTCCAACGACTATGGAGCGCTTGCCGCTATTCGCAGTGCGCATCAGCTATCGATAGACGTACCGCACGACCTGTCGATCATAGGCTTTGATGGCATCAAGGTTGGGCAGATGATTGAACCCACGCTTGCCACGATTGCCACCGCCCCGCGTGCCTTAGGAGCGGGTGCAAGTCAGACCATTCTGTCCATGATTGATGGAACCAAACCGCCAGATTTACCCCGTAAAGACCAAACATTTAGTTTCCGTGCAGGAGGCAGCCTTATGCCTTTGAGCGCTGAAAGCAAAGACGACGGAAAAGTTACAGCTTTCCCGCCGTCTAATGACCCGACCCATAAGAAAGCAAAATCCAATAGGAGAGATCACAATGAAATATAAACTTGCAACAGCCCTAGTGGCAATGGCATTCGCCGCGCCCGCATTGGCAGAAGATGCTGTATGCTACAATTGCCCCCCCCAATGGGCGGATTGGGCATCGATGCTGGAAGCGATCGATAAAGAAATCGATATTCAAATGCCCCATGATAACAAAAACTCTGGCCAGACGTTAAGCCAGCTGTTAGCCGAGAGAAACAACCCTGTCGCCGATGTCGCTTACTATGGTGTGACGACGGGTATCAAAGCCGGCAATGAGGGCGTGGCCACGGCCTATAAGCCAGCAAAATTTGATGAAATTCCTGATGGTTTGAAAGATCCTGACGGTAAGTGGTTCGCAATCCATTACGGCTCGCTCGGATTTTTCGTCAATGTCGACGCCCTCGGTGGTGCAGAAGTTCCCCAGTGTTTTGCCGATCTGAAGAAGCCTGAATATCGCGGTATGGTAGGCTATTTAGACCCGTCATCAGCCTTTGTAGGTTATGCGGGCGCGGTTGCGGTAAATATGGCGTTTGGCGGTGATTTGGGCAATTTTGACCCAGCAATTTCATACTTCAAAGATTTAGCTAAAAACGCGCCAATCGTACCAAAACAAACCTCTTATGCGCGAGTTGTTTCTGGCGAAATTCCAATTCTTTTTGATTATGATTTCAACGCGTATCGCGGCAAATATGAAGAAGATGGCAACTTTGAGTTTGTGATGCCATGCGAAGGTTCTGTGCGCGTTCCTTATGTGATGAGTTTGGTCAATAATGGCCCCAATCCCGAGCTTGGGAAACGCGTATTAGACTTTATCATGTCTGATAAAGGTCAGGCAATTTGGACCAACGCATATCTGCAGCCATCGCGCCCTGTTGAACTGCCCGCGGATGTTGCCGCGAAATTTCTGCCAGCAAGCGATTATGAGCGCGCAGTTGCGGTAGATTATGCCGCGATGGAAAAAGCACAAGCCGGTTTTGGCGAACGCTATCTGTCTGAAGTTAAGTAATAAATCCCTTAACTTAGAGGGGTCGCGTCCGCGCGCGGCCCCGAGGATAAAGAATGAACAATCGAACATTTGTAATGGCGTGTCTCACACCGCTTTTGGTTTTTTCCCTCGCGTTTCTTGCTCTTCCCCTCATCCGGTTATTTTTGGCATCGGGTGAAGGAGATGCGGGGTGGGCCGTTTACCTCGATATTCTGCGTAAGCCACGCTATTTAAACACCCTCATCCTGACGGTTCTTGTCTCACTGGCGACAACCTTTGCCGCACTTGCTGTATCGACAACTGCCGGAATGTTTCTCGTGCGCAATCGATTTCGCGGACGCGGCAGCTTACTCGCCGTTTTAACGCTGCCGCTGGCCTTCCCAGGCGTGGTGATAGGATTTCTGATCATCCTTTTGGGCGGTCGCCAAGGATTGATAAACCAAATCACGCCAGGTCATGTGGTGTTCGCTTACTCCGCGCTTGGATTGTTTTTAGGATATCTTTACTTTTCCATCCCGCGCGTTTTGTTGACCGTGATGGCTGCGGCGGAAAAGCTTGACCCGGCTTTAGAAGAAGCCGCGCGCACGATGGGCGCAACCCCTTACAGCGTGATGAAGGATGTCATCATCCCAGGTCTTATGCCATCATTGATCGCCTCGGGCGCGATTGCATTTGCCACGGCAATGGGTGCTTTCGGCACGGCTTTTACGCTTGCGACCAATATCGACGTTATCCCAATGGTTATTTACACCGAATTCACGTTGTCTGCGAATATTGCCATGGCCTCTGCTTTGTCCATCGTTCTAGGCATTATCACTTGGATTTTACTTCTGATCGCACGGTCTTTGACTGGCTCAACCGTAGCCGGAGGGGGTTAAATTGTTAAAATCAAAAGCGAAATTATTACAACTTGTCGTAACGCTTAGCGCCTGTGCCTTCCTTTTGGTACCGACAATTTTGTCCGTCATGGCCGGGCTCACAGCGAACTATTTTAAAGGCATTTCTTCCGGCCTCACTTTAAAATGGGTTTACCAAGTCTGGGAGCTTTATGCAGATAGCATTTTTCTATCCATCTGGTTGGCGCTTGCCTGCCTGATCTGCACGCTCGTCATTGGTCTGCCAGCAGCCTATGGGCTGGCCCGTCACCCCGGGTGGTTGTCGCGGCTATTGGAAGAATTTATCTCGCTGCCATTGGCCGTGCCCGGTTTGGCGCTTGCTTTGGCATTGCTGCAACTTTACGGCTCTATGAAAGGCTTTCGCGCCTCATGGGCGTTTATCCTGGTCGGGCATGTGCTATATACCCTGCCCTTTATGGTGCGTTCGATCCTGGCTGTTCTTGCTGCAATGGATTTGAAAACGCTTGAAGAAGGCGCTGCATCGTTAGGTGCTTCGCCCTGGCAAAGGTTTCGCGATATTGTTGTGCCCAATGCAATGCCGGGCATTCTGGCTGGTGCGCTGACGGTCGTCACCCTGTCTATTGGGGAGTTTAACCTCACTTGGATGCTGCACACGCCCTACCTCAAAACGCTTCCCGTGGGGCTTGCCGATAGCTATGCGTCTATGCGCCTTGAAATTGCCTCGGCCTATACTCTCGTCTTTTTCGTAATGATTGTACCGCTTTTAATGGCCATGCAATGGGCCTCAGCGCGCGCACAAAGGATAACACAATGACTTTGCGTTTAACCAATACTGCCAAAACCTACCCCGATGGTACTAAAGCGTTGCTACCGACCGAACTTTCAGTTGGAAAAGGTGAAATTGTTTCGCTTCTTGGGCCTTCAGGTTGTGGCAAAACCACGTTGTTGCGGATTATAGCAGGGCTTGAGACGCCTGATGCAGGAAGCGATATTTGGTTTGACGATGACAATGTCACCGCCCTGTCCGTAGAGCGCCGGCAAGTTGGTATGGTATTTCAATCCTACGCGTTATTTCCAAATATGTCAGTGCGCAAAAATATCGGCTATGGGCTGAAAATGCAAAAACTGCCAAAGTCAGAGATCGATGCACGCGTCACCGAAGTCTTGAATATGTGCCAACTTCAGCCCTTTGCCAATAGAGCGATCACGGCGCTATCCGGTGGCCAAAGACAGCGCGTTGCCTTAGCGCGCGCAATTGCACCGCGCCCAAGATTGCTATTGCTCGATGAGCCACTTTCGGCGTTGGATGCTTCTTTACGGGAAACTTTGCGGGATGAATTGGCCGTTCTGCTCCGCGAATTTAACATCACCGCGATCTTCGTGACGCATGACCAAGATGAAGCGATGGCCATCGCGGATCGGGTGGCTGTCATGTCGCATGGGCGCGTTGTTCAAAGTGGCACACCTGAAGATCTTTATCGCAATCCAACGTCATCATTTGTTGCTGGATTTGTAGGAAACGCCATGACGCTCAGTGGTACAATAGACGGTAAGACCTTGCATTTAGAAGGAGGTCAATTGACCCTGCCAAAAAAAGGTGATGGACATACTGTATTCGTGCGCGGCGAAGATGTTCAAATTGTTGAAACTGGGCCACTCCAAGGAACGGTAGAAACCGTGACCTTTTTGGGCACGCACTACCGGATCGGCATATCAGGCATCACCTCTTACGTAATTGCCTCAATCCATTCGGGGCATCAGGCACCTAAAGTGGGGGAGAAGATTAACGTCGCGATCTCCCCAGAAGCATTGATGCTTTTGCCAAAAGAGGTAGCTACGGCATGACACGAATTGTCCAGATTTCAGATCCACATATCGTGCCATTTGGACAGCTTGCATATGGGCAAGTCGACACTGCAAAGGCGCTCGCTGATTGTGTTGAAACAATAAATCGAAGTTTAGCTGAGATTGGTCCGGTGGATATGGTTATCGTTACTGGTGATTTGACTGATTTTGGCACCGAAGAAGAGTATTTGAGATTTCGGTCTCTGATGGAGCCGCTCACATTGCCATATCGCGCAGTGCCGGGGAATCATGATGATGTGGAGGTGATGCGGGCTTGCTTTTCTGATCAATCCTGGATGCCTTCGCAAGGCCCGATCAATTGGATTGAGCATTTTGATGGCCTTGCCTTGATCGGATTGGACAGCAGCGTGGCAGGGTCAGCTCACGGCCATTTAACCGATGAAACCCTAGTATTCCTGTCAAAAATGCTCAAGGCACAAAACGACAAGCCAACTATCGTTACAATGCATCATCCACCAGTTGTAACAGGCATCGAGAAGATGGATATTCAAAATTTGCGCGAGAGCGCACAACTGGAAACGATCTTATCTGGCTATAAGGGCGCAGTACGCCTGGTCTGCGGCCATATACACCGCAATATTGTGGCGCCTTTTGGGAATGTGATTTGTCAAATTGCTCCGGGTGTTTCGCATGCGGTTACGATGGACCTTCGAGCCGGCGCGCCCAATTGCCTGACCAAAGAGCCGGGTGGCTTTTTGTTGCACGACATAAGAGATGGAATCATGACCCATCACATTTCGATAGGGAATTACCCTGGTCCCTTTTTATTTTACCCGGATAAATGATCAATATACTTGGTCATTCTAAATTATCTTTCTGTTCTTAATACATAAATAAAAAGCACCTCAGGAAAGGCTCCTAAGGCAGGGTTAAAGGATAAGCTGTAAGGGGTAATTCGTAAGACGTAATATGTAAGTCGTAATACTTAATTCGTAATATATAATATATAATACATAAGGGTTTGGGTGTTCCCAACACCCTGTCAGCTTAGAACAAACTACACTACAATTTATTCTTTATCGTCTGCTATTAGAGCTGTCTTTATTTCCATAGCTTTAGGATATTTTTTCTATGTCTTTAGGGTTGCTCTCTGGTGCTCTCTTTAAGCACTTCCTTTTTTGATACCCCACTTATGGTTAGCCCTTAAGGTGTCTGCTCGTGTCACTCTGGGGCACTCTGGTATGGTTGTGAGTGATTTTTCAGCCTACCACACCTTTTCCATGTGCTTCCGCATGACATCTAGGGCATAGCCTGAGCCATAGTTCGCAGCGACTGTGTTAGAGCCATGCCCTAGGATGGCCATGGAGATGGCCTCCGGGCAGCCTGTATTCCTCAGCTTGTCCTTCATACGGTGGCGTAGAGAATGCATGGTAAGCTTTTTATCTGTGATTATGGTTCTGAAGCGCTTCATGAGCATAGCAGAGGCAGCATCATTGCCACGAGGGCGAGCATACTTGGGGAATATAGCCTCCCCATCTTCTTTGCCTTTCCTGTGCTCCTGCAGTGTCTCTGCTGCTCTTTGGCTCAGTGGGAGTGTTCTATGTGACCCCTTCGTCTTGAGACCTCTAATGTTGTTTGGCTTTATGGTTATTGAGCGCTCCTGCAGGTCCACGTCTTGGACTTCTAGTCCTACGATTTCTGACAGCCTTGCACCTGTATCTATTAAGGTGATGAAGAGGGCCCAGGCAAGCGGGTCATTCTGATAGCAGGGAGTTGCTATGGCGATATGCTCGTCCGTCAGCGGATGCCTGTCCTCGACGCTGGCCCCTGCCCCTTTTATCTTCAGCCCGTTGAATACGTTTGGCATGGTAAGGCTATGTTCTGTTATCACGTAGTTCACGGCTGCCTTTACAACGGCCACATTCCTCAGCACTGAGTTGGGCTTCATCCGCTCCAGTAAGTGGTCCCGAAAGGCATTGGCATCTGCTCTGGTAATCTCTGCCAGGCTACCCTTTTCCAGCTTATGCTCTCCCAGGCTGCTTTTAAGGTCTTTGCGCAGCTTCTTGATACGCAGGGCAGCATCTTTATCTCTCACACCTTCCCCGGCTTTATAGGCTGCGTATTCACTTAGGGCTGTATCCAGTGTCATGGGCGGCGACTGCAGCTTGCCGTTGTAGACTTGCCTCACCACCTCCTGTGGCAGTTTGCCAGCAATCGTTTGGGCCAGCTCATTCAGCGCATAGTCCTCTTGGCTGTATTCAACGATTTGACCAGCCACGACCATGTCCGCAACTTCCTCGCCCAGCGCTGCTCTGATAAACGCCAGGGCTCGTTCATTGGCGGGCATCGTCTCTTCTGCTGCAAACAGCTGCTCTATTTCCAAGTGTACTTCGGGAAGGGCGTTCATCGCCTCTGAGTAGCTCTCCCCCAGTTGCCTGTAGAGTGTATCCTTTCCAATCAGGTGTCTGAGCTTTTTAGGGACGTTTCTTTTATAGCGATACGAGCCGTTCTGGCGTCTAAAAACATAGGCGGGGAGTTTTGGCATCTTGGAGTCCATCTCATAGTTTTGAATCTAACTGTGAGACGGATCAACCCTCTTTGCCTGTCCAGCTTTGACAAAATACAGCAAAATCTGACCGAGCGGTCCCAAAAGCGGTCTACGGCAACTCATCCGGCGACTTCAGCTTTCTACTTTTCTAAGAACCTCCGCCTGTAGATGATGATCTAATAGAGCAGTGCATTTGACGGCGTGCTTTAGCTTTACTTATAGTAAACCGTACATCGAGAATGAGAGTTCGACTAAAATGCAAAATTCCGGAGGACTGCGATCTGCCTTTCCATTTCTGCTTCCCGCACTTGTATCTCTTTTTCTGGTTGGGTTAGTTCCTCTAGCTGTCGTATTCTTTTATTCGCTTCATGACACCTTCGGCGGGAACATGTTTTTCTGGGTTGGGGGGCAATGGTTCTATCGAGTTATAAGTTCGCAGGAATTTTATGCGGCACTGCTGCGGAGTTTCAGCTTTTCCGTTTTGATACTCTCGATTCAGATACCGCTGGGGATCTATATTGCTCTGAAAATGCCACGGTCAGGAACCCTTGTTGCAGCAGCCCTTATTCTTTTAACAATTCCAATGCTCACCCCAAAAATTGTGGTTGGATATCTGTGGAAGGTAATGGTTCAACCTGAAAACGGGCTTATTACTCAGGCCTTCGCCGAAGTTGGTGTGATTTTGGATATGAATAATGTCTTTTGGACGTGGACAATTTTGATCCTAATGGACCTTTGGCATTGGACAGGGCTTGTGGTCCTTCTTTGTTATGCGCGATTGAGAACCATACCTGATGCCCAATATCAGGCGGCCTCCATTGATGGAGCATCCCGCTGGAGCGTTTTTCGGAATATAGAGCTGCCCAAAATGAGGCTCGTGCTAGCCATCGCATTTTTGCTTAGGTTTATGGACAGTTTTACGATGTATACTGAAGCTTACGTTGTCACACGCGGAGGACCTGGTGTCAGCACCGTCTTTCTGTCTCACGAACTCGTGCAAACGGGCCTTATCCAGTTTGATTTGGGAGAAGCCGGAGCAATGGCGGTGATTTATTTCGTCATAGTTGTGTTAATCTCTGCTCTTTTTTACAGGATAATTTTGCCTTCACCCCTTAAGAATGCAGGCAAATGACAACACGATTTTCCTTAGCACCAGCAAGCTTTTTCTTTTTGGTACTTGTGCCAATCTACTGGATGATCGCAGTTAGCCTTCAGAAACCTGATAGTTTGGCAGGTTCCATTCAGCTTGTGCCTGCAGATCCGACTTTTTCAAATTTCTTATTTATATTGACTGAACCTGATTGGTATTGGGGTTATATAAACGCATTGACTTATGTTTCACTGAATGTCGCGATCTCGGTCTGTGTAGCCATACCGGCAGCTTATGCCTTTTCACGGTTTCGGTTTGTAGGACATGGGTTGTTGTTTTTCTCGCTCTTAATGTTTCGGATGATGGTGCCGGCCATCCTACTTGTACCATTCGTCCAGATATTTTCTGCGCTGAATATGATTGATACTTATCTGGCAGTTGCGCTGGCACATTGCTTTTTCAGCGTCCCCATCGCAATTTGGATACTTGAAGGGTTTATCTCGGCAATTCCCGTCGAAGTGGACGAAAGCGCAAAAGTAGATGGGTTTAGCACTTTCAGGTTTTTTCGCCACATCCTGTTGCCAATGATCGCGCCTGGTGTGGCAACGGCGGCGTTCTTTTGCTTCATGTTTTCCTGGGTAGAGTTTTTATTATCCAACGCTTTAACAACAATCGACGTTAAACCCTTCGGTGGTATCATGACCCGTGTAGGAAGTGTAATGTCTGGGCATATACCACTTATTGCCGCGGCTGGGGTTCTGGGTGTTGTGCCAGGTACTATTATTGCGATAGCGCTACGGCGTCATCTTGCACAGGGTTTTTCGTTGGGTCGCACAAACTAGCGAATACTACATCGTTTGAGTTGACCCTAAAAATGAAGACAGACCAGCCCTCTTTACCTGAGTGATTTTTGCGGTAGGCGGCCAAATCTATCTAAGCGGTCCCAAAAGCGGTCCCGATAAATGGTCCAACCAACTGGTATCGTTGCAATTATTCATAAAACTGGGTGGAAATGGCGCTGTGCTGAGTGTTGAAAGCTCCCTGCTCTCGCAAAATTCCCTGTTAACAGGGAAATAAACAGGGAAAATCAACAAAAATGGCTTCTAATTATCACTCAAAGTCCAAGGTTTATTGGCTAATGAGGATTGCGCCTTCAAATTTAACAGGGAATTTAAATCGTAAGAACAGCAAAATACTGCGTTCCAAACAACAAAAAAGTCAAAGTTTAATAACAGATCTACGTATATGTTCACCAACACGCAAAGCTTGAGCGGCAATAGTCAAAGCTGGATTCAAAGCAGCAGAGGATGGAAAAAAACTACCATCTACCACGTATAAATTTGAATGATCGTGAGAGCGACAAAAAGCATTCAAAGCCGAAGTTTTAGGGTCATCTCCCATTCTGATTGTACCACTTTGATGCGAGGGCGCATGAATTCCAAAACTATGTTGCAATACGAATGGAAAACCGGCTTTTTCAAAAACTTTCTTTACATGACGAACAAAACGCTGGTGCGCGAACTTGGCGCCTGGTTTGTACTCAACTTTCACCGCACCGTTTTCGAGAAGTCTCACCCGACTTTCTGAATTTGGCAAATCTTCAGACATCACCAAAATATCAACGGAGTGACGACCCAACCAGTTTGCAAGGAATTTAGGGACAGAAGTATATGCTGATCGGATCATTTCACCTTTAATATTGCCTAGCATCTGAATGTTGCCTCTTGCGTCAGCATCATTAGGGATACCATGATAAAAATCATTTACTGAAAGGGTTTTAGGAAATTTTGTGTCATTTCTTTTAAACGGCTTAACACCCATCAAGCCAGTCAGATGATGGTTCATCAAATTTCGTCCGACTATGCCAGATCGGTTAGCAAGGCCGTTTGGAAAATGTTCATTACAGGATCTCTGCAATATCAAAGCAGAGTTTATAGCACCTGCGCTCAAAACGAATAAAGGCGCTTCTACACTTTTAAGTTCTCCATGTTGTAGCATTTCTAAAGCTACTATCTGTTTGCCATCAACATCAGTGATTAACTTTAGAACCTTCGCTCCACGTTCCAACCTAACATCTGGATGTTCTAAAATCGGTTTCAATACTCGTGTTTCTGCATCGCCTTTTGCATAAAACCTGCAGACGAAAGCATCACAACTGCCACAGCGCTGGCACCTACCGCCTGGTCCATAATCCACAGCAGAAGGCATATGAAAAGGTTTCAAACCAGCTGTAATAAATTGTTTTTCAAGCTCCTCTATAACAGGTTCATGCGGAATTGGAGGATGTGTAAAACTATCGCGTTCTGCCTCCGTTGGATCAACCCCCGCCTCACCACGAACTCCATAAAGGTTTTCGGCAGCTTTATAATAGGGTGCAAGGTCTTGATAAGAAATTGGCCACGCTGGGGACAAGGTTCCATCTATTTGCGTGGCATCAAAATCACTTTCACGAAAGCGAAACATTGCGGTCCCGTAAAACTTCGTATTACCTCCAACATAGTAATACTGGCCAGGCCTGAATTGCTTGCCTTCGGCATCCGTCCATTGATCTTGAGTTTTGTAACGGGATTTTAGGAATACTGCGTTTGGATCACTGTTTTCAGGCTCATTTGGTAAGAAATCACCAAGCTCAAGAATTAATATCTTAGCACCACTTCCAGCTAGTTGATGAGCCACCGCTGAACCACCCACGCCAGAGCCGATTATCACAATGTCTGCTTTATCCATAAGATTTGGCCTAAAAAACTAACCTCGGAATTTCCACATCCCAATCCCAAGTATAAACTTACGCATCATTTTATCATGCCTGTACTAAATACATTTTATCGACAGATGCATAGTTGTGAAGCCTGAGAACACCGCACTCCATTCTTCACCTGCTAAAATTGGCATTGCATCAGTAAGAGTGCCTGTAGTCACAACATCTCCAGGTTTTAATTCTGGCTCACCGTTGTGATTGTCGATACCTTTTTGTAAATATTTCAATGCAGAAATGGGTCCATCAAGCACGTTGCTTCCTAGCCCCTCTTCCCTGATTTTATCATTTAGAAATAATTCAACACTAATTGAATTTAATATTTCTTCTAGATTTTCAGGAGGGTCATATTTCTGTCCCACGATCAATCGACCATGCAATCCGCCCGAAATGATAGTGTCTTCTAAAGCGAAATCCCAATTTGGATAAACAGAATCTACTATTTCAAAACCGGGTGCTATCCATGCGACACAATCCACGATGTCACTTATGGATGGGCCTTGAGGGATAGCTCTATTCAGTCCTAATACAATTTCAGGCTCTAACCGCGGTTCACAAAATCCTGACAGATTTACCGTCACCTGATTTTCAGACGCATATTCTATCGTTTTATCAGTTATCACGCCCCAAATAGGTTCATGAACATTATAAATCGGCCAAATGGATCGGTTGGTAAAACCAATCTTACGCCCCAGCACATGACCGCCTCTCATCGTCGCGACTTCTCTGGCAACAGCGTATGCCTCTTCCTGGGAAAATCGAATTCCTCGCTTCGAAAAAGGTTCAATCTGCGCTGCAGAGTTTAAAGACCTAAAAATTTCAGAGGCCGCCTTCTGTATTTTCATATCCACACCTAACGTTGTCTCAAAGAATGGCACAGTTAATTCTAAAGCCCAATCAAGTTTTATTATTACAAGCCAGGATTAACTACTAAAAAATCAATTGCACAAAACCTGCAAACCTTTTCTTACAATTTGCACAAAACCATCATTTTAGCTGCAAAACATCCAATCATAACATGAGCGTCAGAAGAAATCTGACGCAAGTTGGGCCCTTCCTACCGGCCTCATAACTTCCCCTGGCGGCGTAGTTTTAGGTCGCACGCAGTCAGGGGCTTTTTTCATCCTGACCTAGTGATTGGAGACCTATTATGAAGACTATGATTTCAACAGTAGCATTGATTTTGTTGGGTTCAGCAGTTGTTGCAGGCGTGATGCCGGAAGACATTTTGCCTGAAGTGACTGATATGTCCACGAAGTCGATGCCGATTGAGACAACATCAGAGATCGCGGATGAACCACATCCTTTTATGCACTTCTTAACATATGTATTTCTGATATTAATTTAGCGATAAAATCAGGGGCCCTAATGGAATAAAATTCATTTCAATTGGAGCCCCTTTTCATACCCTTGAAATATTTAACAGCGTTACCAAATACGGGTGCGTAAAGAGAAAGCACAGATTTGGAGTTTTACATGTTAAACTTCGACCAAGGCGATGGCCTAATAAAAGAAATCATGAATTCCAAAGACCCCATAAGTGTGGTTCGGCAGCACGTTCTTAAGAATGGCGGATTTTGGAATGACACCGATGTAGTAAATAAATCCACCATTTTTGAAATTCATCTCTATGGCGTCAGAGGCATTGGTCTGGGAGCAGATGAAGCGTTAAAAAACTGGCTGGTAAGCGCAAGAAACTCTTTGGAAAGCTCCAGACAGTGTTAAGCTTTTAGCGATATTGTAAACTTCGCTCCCCCTTGGCGTAGATTACTGACAGATACTTTGCCGCCATGGGCCTCAACGACCTGCTTCACAATAAACAAACCCAATCCTGAACTCGCATCCTCTTCTGCGGTGCCTTCACGATGGGTGAAAAATCTTTCAAAAATTTTATCTAGCTGCTCTTCTGGAATTCCCGGACCTGTGTCCTCCACGGACAGAGTAAGATCTTTCATCCAGCGTCTTTTTAGAGAAATAGTAACCGTTCCTCTTGGCCTGGCAAAGCTAATCGCATTCTCGATTAAATTGATGACCACTTGTGCAAACCGATCCGGCAAACCTACAAATTGTATATTTGGTGCAATATCAGACATTATTTTCACGCCCGGAGTAGCTTTGGCTTCACGGAAATGATCAACAAGATCATTGAGTAGAACCGACAGGTTGAATTGCTCCCTCTTGGCTGCCACGAGCTCATGATCAACTGTTGCAGCCTCTGATATTTCACTAACAAGCTTATTGATCCGAATTGCTTGTTTCTGAATGGTTGTAATAGTGCCCTGCACCTTTTCCTGATCATTCAGATTGCCTTTTATTACTTCGGTATGCGCAATAATTGAGGAAACCGGATTTTTGATCTCATGGGAAATATCAGCAGCAAACCGCTCTTTATCCGCAAAGATGCGCGCTAAATTATCATTCAATTTTATGAGGTTTTTATAGACCAAACCAATTTCATCTTTGCGCTTCTCAAGGCTTTGGATTCGAAAACCCGTAAGGTGCTGCGCCACATCATCAGATGTCAGTTTTTTGTTTAACCGCCTTGAAAGCCGTCGCAACGGAAACGCCAATGAAAAGGCAAAGACCGAACCGATTAATAAAGTTATGCCCGATAATCCAATCAAAACCCACAGACGCGCATTGTTATCTTTTAGATATATCTCACGCAGGTGATACGCATCTTTTAGATCCACAATAGCGATTGTCTTTTTGTCAAACTTAATCGGCATGGCATATCGTAATTCATACCCATCCGCATTTGCTTCAATCAGGTGGTACTGCGCAGAAAATCTTGCTCGACGATACACGATAGGATCAGTAAGCAGGTTGAAATCCACTAATCTCTTATAAGAATAAAACAAAAGCTCCGCAATTTTCGATAGCTTAGGTTGCTCTGCCAGTTTTGGCCCTTCTGATATAATTTCAGAAACAATAATTTTGCTTTCCCGATAGGGATTGTTAGTTTGAAAAAATGCAAATCCATCATCGTTGACCTCATCAATGAAGAAGGGACGGATTTCTAAAGCATCCGACAAAACCGTATCTAGTTGATTGAGCGTATTGGTAATCTCAATCATTTTATCAAAACGGCTCAAATCTATTCTGAGCAATGTGGGTTTCACGATTTCGGAAACTAGAACACCTTGAGAATATAACGCGCTGCGTTTGTTATTAATTTCAGAGTAAGCCGTATCCTCGGTCAAAAAGATAAATGCCCAAAGCGCCGCATTTATAACGATTAGGATAATAAATATCTTTACGAAGATACTACGAAATACCATCAGTCGGCTTTCAATTTATAGCCCAGCCCATGCACCGTCGCGATTATGGAGCAGTCCTCATCGCTCGACTTAAGTTTTTGTCGAATATTGCGGACATGGCTGTCTATGGTTCGATCTGTCACATGAATGGCGCCTGCATAAGCTGCATCCATAAGCTGACTGCGGCTTTTAACTAATCCGGATCGTTCTGCCAAAGCTGCAAGTAAAAGGCATTCTGTAACTGTAAGGTCTATCGGAACCTCTTTCCAAGATACCAAATGGCGACTTTGGTCTATAACCAAATCGCCCGCGATAATCTGAGAAGATTTGTCCTTAACCGAGCCATCAACATGGCGGCGCAAGACCGCAGCCACGCGCGCCAGTAAAAGGTGTTTGCTAAAAGGTTTGGTTACATAATCATCAGCGCCAAGCGTAAAACCTATGATTTGGTCTTGCTCTTCATCCTTTGAAGATAGAAAAATTACAGGTAGATTGGACTTAATCACTCTGAGTTCTTTTAAGAGATCATAACCACTCATTTCCGGCATTTTAATATCGCAAATTGCCAATGCGATTTCGTTTCTTTTCAAATGGCTTATTGCTTTAAGAGGGGAACCAAAAGCATCAATGCGATAACCCTCTGCCTCAAGCATAGATTGCAACGGGTTTAAAATTTCCGGTTCGTCATCAACAATCATCAGTCTTTGCATCAAATTAGCTCCATCACTTTGTGCAAAACTGGCACAGACTCATGAGTATCTCAAAGTGAAATAACGCTTCTGCACATATTCTGCATAATCAATCACACTAACTGCAAATATCTCTCAAACTGGCTGCACATGTCTCTGCCAAACATTTCACAACAGGTCGAGGCATCGATCTGTCGAGCAGAGCGAGTTGTAGGTTCCTCTCCCTTTACGGCTTCGCTCCTAGCCCTGGTGGTCTCCCCTCCCAACCACCGGGGCTGGTTAACCAAGAAAGGAATGAAAATGGAGACACTTCAAATATTCACAGCTGGAGAAATATTGTTCTTCATTGCAGCCGCAGGCTTGTACATTTGGGGGTCCAAATGAATAATCTGCCCAAGAAACCTGAAACCGAAATCGAAACCAAGGTAGCAATAAAGTCAAAAAAATATTCGATAAAACAGCATCAACTTTATCTAATGATTTTTTTGGTCGTGATCTTCTCACTGTTTGGTCTTTCAGCCTTCGCTTCATCAAGCACAGAATGGAAAAAAGAAGGTGATGATCCCTGGGTGGGTGCATTGAGCCATCAAGGGAATGCCTTGCTTGCTTTTTTCATGTTTGATGACTGCTCAGTGGACTTGGACGTTCACCTGAGAGCGCCTGTCACATTTAGCAACCATTACCAAGAAAATCAGAAAATCGAGGCCTCTATCAAATTAGTATCACAAGATAGAAAACATGAGTTCGATAACGAAGCGACAATAGAAGAACTGATCGTTGATGAAGATAAAAATCAAAATCTAGTAATTTTAAATTTTGGAACATTTAAACATGTCAAACATGTTCTTAGAGCGTTCGATCCTTCAAAAGTTCATGTGTCATTTTCGATAAATAATGAAATTCTTAACTTAGAAAACAACGTTTGGGACTTTACGAGCTTTGAAGATCCTATTTCAAAACTAGCAGCAAGCTGCAAACAATATGAGCCTGCCAAGTTGTATGATGAAGGACAGCGATTTTTATCAGAAGAAAAAAACCATAAAAGCAATATAATAGCCTTCAATCTTATCAATGAAGCAGCGCAGTCAGGCTACGCGCCAGCTATGGCGGGCTTATCAGAACTTTATCAAAAAGGTGCAGGCGTTGACCAAAATTTGGAGATTGCAATTATTTGGCTCGAGCTGGCTGCCGAAAATCAGGTTCCCACGGCACAATTCAAACTTGGAAAGTTTTACAAGGACGGTTTAGCGCTAGAAAGAGATTTGGATAAAGCGGAGCGGCTTTTGCAAGCGTCTTTAGCAAACGGCGTCGAGCACGCTGCACTTGAGCTTTCGGACCTTAAAGAGCTCAAAAAAATCGAACCATATCTCGATAGCGAATTTAGAAAAATAGCTGGCATCGCAGCTTATCAACGGACCCTGATCGACCTAATCTCTGGAAATAAAAGAAGCCAAAAGACTGCTCTGACAAATTTAGAAAATTGGGCATTTAAAGGAGATGGGTCGGGTTATTTTATATTGGCCCATCAATATAACGAGCGCGATTGGATAATTGGAAGCAACCAAAAAGCGCGGCGTTCTATTCAACGCGCACAGAACATTGCATGGAAACAACTTAACACTAATTTGCTCATCAAAATTGCCGAACTCTACGAAACTGGCAAAATTGTTCCCAAAAGTGCAAAAAGAGCAATTTCTCTTTACGAGCGTGCGGCCAGATTATCAGACCCAAAAGCTAATTTGAAATTAGGCAATCTAATTTTAGACGAAGCTAAAAATATAGCAGATCTAGACCGCGCGTTTGAGGCCTTTTGGTTGGCTGCACGCGAACAAAGCTCACAAGCAAACAGATGTTTGTCACTATTTTATGCATTCGGTTTAGCAGTGGAAGCTGATGCTGAGGAAGCTGTCAGATATTCAAAATTGGCATCTACCGAGGAAAATCCTCAGAATTTCGTATGCAGTTTTGAACGGATTAAAGAGCTGTCCGTCCAGATCAGCTGATCACTTTCGCCTCCTTTGCAATACCCAGTTTTTTGACGCCCCAATCGGGCAAAACCTAACCATCAACCTTAACAACTTCACATAAAGGAAATCAAAAATGAGACCTATTTTCAAAACTATTTCAGCGGCCTTCTTGTTTCTTGCGAGCGCAGCTCAATCCGAAGAAGCCAAATTCAAAATTCAGGGGGACACCCTATTTTACAGCACTGAAGACGAAGGAATTACAAAGGATTTTGTGAGTATTTCAGACGCTTTACATTTTCGCACCATATTACGTGATAATCCTGAAATTCTGCGTATTAATCTTTACTCATATGGCGGGCATGTAGAGGCCGGCTTGGAAATAGCGCGTATCGTCAGTGACTTTGAAATAGACACTGAGATTTCAAAAGAATGCTCTAGCGCCTGTGTTCCTATATTTTTAGCAGGACAGAACCGCGTACTTAAAAAAGGAGCATTGATCGGGTTCCACCGCCCTAACTGGCAGCAGGATTCGATGGAACGTTACTATGATGCCAAAAAGGAAGACTTCGGCTGGAATACGCCATTTGAATTTTCAAACTGGGTTCAAAAGGACACGTTCGAAGTCGCAACGCAGCTCTATGATAGATTTTCTCAAGCTGGAGTTGCACCCGAATTCATATCTCAAGCCTTCAAATATGACATTGAGCAAATGTGGTACCCTTCGCGCACGGAGCTTGTGAATTTTGGTGTGGTAAATCTGGTTGAGCTAGCCGCCATGAGGCCCCCTACCCGTCCAACAAATATTAAAAAAATCGAAGACGCTTTTCAAGAAGTGCAGATCAGTCAACTCGAACAAACCGAATGATTGAACATCAAATTTCTTAACAGGATCAAACCTATGAAACTTTCTCATGGTACTTTTCATTACTCTTTGGCGGTGACTTGCGCGCTATTACTCTTTTCGCCCGTTGCAGCCGACGAAGGCTCAGTTTCCCCAAGCATATGGGAATTTACAATAGAGCCTAAGCCAATGATTTATAAATCTGGCAATGTGACCTATGGGAACCGATTGTTCATGTTGCCGACTGATGATTGCGGCGTGCAAATACATGCCTGGTTCACATCTTACAACAAAGAGGCTCTCAAAAATCTTGAGGGCCAAGATATAGAAATGGATGTGGTTATCCTTGAAGGTGAAAATAACTATCCACTGATGAATGAAGCCTATCTTGAGTATGTTCTTGATCCCAGCTTTGGCGACTTAGATCTTCTGTTCTCAATTGCTTCTTTTCGATTAGGAAACCTTAACAGCGCCGAGACTTTGCTTAATTGGGAAGATATGGGCGCAACTGGTTTCCAGATGACAGCCCCTTCTGACGAAGTATTCGAAGTACCTGTAGAAAGTTGGGACTTTTCCGGCTTTAGGCCGGCCGTGCAGGAATTACTGACTTGGTGCAAAGGCAACCAAGCATAATTTCATCCATTATCCAAATCAAACTACTCTGGAGGTTTTCTTGAAACGAAAGCTTATACTGCTTTTTGCGAGCATTTTTACCTTTTGCGCCCTTATATTCTTCTTCGTTCGTGATGAAGTTCAAGACTTTATCATTGAGCAGAAACTTGAAACTCGAAGTGATGCTGAAAATGCAGGACTTACCTGCATACAAAAACTCGAAAAGAAAGGCGTGGAGTTTGTAGAGTTACAGAAATTCGGACAACCTAAATGCATAGTAAAAGAACCGGTTCGAATTGAAAATTATCCCACAACCAAACTTTCTGGTCCGGTTACATTAAATTGTTCTACAGCACTGAACCTTGCAAATTGGCTAGAGGAAATCGGCGCTAATGAAGTTGAACATTTTGGATCTTACAATTGTCGTACCATCCGAGGCAACTCAATCATGAGTCAGCATAGCTATGGATCGGCAATTGATATCGCCAGCATTAATGGGGCCTCTGTTTTATTTGATTGGGCAAATTCAGCTGAAAAGTCGGAGTTTCTCAAAAATGCCGGAAAAACAGCCTGCAATCATTTTTCCAATGTCCTTACGCCGGATTACAATCAGGCGCATAAAGATCACTTCCATCTTGATGACGGGTATTTCTCAGCATGTGAAAAGCCAACTGATACTCAAATAAAAGCCGCATTAAAGAGATTAGTCCGGCATATTTTTTAGAAGAAAATTATAATAAATTTAATATCGATCCCACACATCATATTTCTCCCAAACCTTGCAGGCGGAATTTCGCATCATGAACAGGCCAAAGTCCTGACCCCCAACAATACAATACCCGACTAACCGGTCATAAGTTTTTGCACCAGTTAACTCACATACGGCCTTTGTAGTTAAAAACTGTTGAGCTAACCGATTTGCATGCTCACCATCTCGCGTACCGCGCTCGGGGCAATCTAACGCTGAAAGCCTAATAGCTATTCCATTTACTTCGATTGTATCACCGTCCCTGACGTGCGTTACCTGCCCTTCAAGTAGCGTTCCAGGTTTTGGTAGCTCTGACTTATTAATCTTTTTGTGGCAGTGGTACTTTTGCGAACCTGAATGACAACCATTTTTATCAAGTCCGCCGCTATGAGCGGAGGCGAAGTTTGCAAGGAGAATAAAGATTAAAGCTAAGACGTATTTCATTCAAACTTTATCCAAACCCTCAAAAAAACGATCTAACTCATCATCATCCATATGCACCAAATGTGATGTTTCAGGAAAAACCCCGGTATCTACGTCGTTTACAAATTCTTTAAATGCAGAAATGCGTTCTAGCTGAAGTCGATCATACTCTGCCTTAAAATTACGATAAACTTTTGAATGGCGAGGGATATGACCTTCTGTGTATCCAAGAATATCATTCGAAAAGAGATATTGCGCATCGCAGCCGGCGCCCGCACCCATCGACCAGACAAGCAAACTTGTGCGTTTCGAAAGTTCTGTTGCGACCTCAACGGGTACAACTTCTAATTCAACCGCAATTGCACCTGCATCTTCATAGGATTTTATCTGCTTGAAAAGCTGAAGCGCTTCTTCCGCTGTTTTCCCTACTGCCTTAAAGCCACCTGTCCAAGTCGCTCTTGAAGGTACAAGACCAACATGCCCAACGACAGGTATGAATTCTTTCGCGAGCATTTCCACTGTAGAAAAAGAACCAGAACAATAAACTGCATCAGCGCCGCGCTCTACAGCAGAGTTACACCATTTAAAGTATTCGTGAGGTGTTCCACATTCAGTATGCGTTTGCCCCGCCATAGAAAAAATACTTGGCGCAACTTCACGGTATTGTGGATGAAACAAAATCTCTGCTGGAACTGAAGCGATATCAATGCCCGCCGCCTCTGCTGCTGCCGCCTCATCAAGAGAAAAGTACCTTAACATTGTAAGCTGCTTTTGCCCTTTTAATGCTCGTAAATCCGATACTGTTGGAAGCTTACGTTGCTCTTTGGTCATGAAAATCACTCCTCTCGTCTCACCTCGTCAAACTTTGCAGCCATAGTTGGATTTTCTCAGATCTTTTGTGGGTTTAGTTTTAAAGCAATCATCAAAATACCCTAACCGTTTCATTCCAAAATAGCTCTTCGATAAGCAGGAATCTGCCCATGAAAATGGAATCGTTGTTTTTATTTTATGTATCAAATTAACTGTTTTTATAACGATAAGCCCGCAAAAATTGGGCATAGCAGGTTGAGCATAATAATATGAAAAATTTATACCGGCGGCTCTTTGGCCGTCTTTACTGGGTGCAGTATTCAAAAGAGCTTTCTTATAAAGGCGAGTGGAAACACGGAAGTTTTCACGGCGAAGGTCATTTGAAATATGCAAATGGCAATACGTTCACAGGATCATTCAAATCTGGCACTAAGCATGGCTATGGCCATTATAAAACTTCTAACGGTTTTGAATATATCGGCGATTGGCTAAACGGCTATCAAACTGGCTTTGGAGCAATCTGCTATAAAAATGGCGACCTCTATGAAGGTGATGTTCAAAATGGTCTTCGACATGGAGAGGGTCGTTTTTTTCAGGCCTCTGATTGCGTCTGGTACAAAGGTGCCTGGATACAAGACATTTTATATGGGCACGTTGAAATCTCATGCTCAGAATGGATATTTGAGGGACAGCTTCCCGAAAAAGACATCATTTCATTGGGCAAACTGACTTATCCAGATGGGTCAAAATACGAGGGACAAATCCTTAACTTTAAAAGGCATGGTAAAGGTACGTTAACTGATGCCTCTGGTGAAAAAACATGCGGAGTATGGAAAGATCAGCTGCATGTGACCAATGCCATAAGAACGGACGCTGAGGGAATAATCTGGAAGGGGAGCTTTAAAAACTCACAACCAGATGGCTTCATGCGTATCCGAATGCCTAATGGACATGGATATGATGGTGTTTGGGAAAAAGGAGACATGGTCAGGGTTTTAAGCGTTATTAACAAAACCAAGTCTCCTAACCATTATGTGGTACACTGAAGATGAAAACATTTAACCTGATCAATCCTAACCAGTTTTTGAATGTTCTGAGGCTTGCAATTACAGTGCTACTAGCCAGTAGTTCTAACCTTTTTGCAAATTGCGGCGAGGGTTCATCTTCAGGGCCTAAAAAAGAAGTTTTTTCCAATTTTTGCAAGCTTTGGTGAGTGGAATGTTTCCAAGGACCTGTCTTAGCCCCCTAGAACTGTGCCAGTATATTTTGGCAAAGGGAGTAAGGAAACATGGCTCGAACTATTGGGGCCGCGTTTTCTGGTATTGTCAAGGATGTACTGTCAGATGAAACTCGATTCAACCATACAAGGCTAAACTGTGGCGTCCGCAAATGACAAAACACTCTCCGTTCCGCTACTTCAGCTATAAGCTAGTTTCCTCTGACACTGATAATAAAAAGACTGCTAGCCACGAACCGAAAAACTACTTTGTTGGTTCACTTCCCGTTTTCGCGAATAAAAACCCATACTTATTGTACGGTCAATATTTTTGAGATGAAACGTAACAGGATTGGCATCATGGTCGTGACCAGTTTCGCAAGCAGTGATCAGATCGGCCATCATCTCTCCAACAATTGGTGCGTTTTTGAATTGGTTACCACTGGTCCCAATTGCCATATAGAACCCTGGCAACCCAGATTTGTCGTAGATCGGAATCCAATCATCTGACACATCATAAAGCTCGACTACGCCCTTTAGCTTAGTAGGAATTTTTAGTTCAGGGATACGTTGTGCTAGCCGCATGACCTGCAATTGCCACTGGTTAGAAAACGAACGATCAAAGTCATCAGGATCTACCCAAATGCGTTCATCACATTCTGGATCCTCGGAACCAATAAGAATGTGATTGCCACTTTCGGGTCGACAATAGACAGAAGTATCAGAGTCTGAGAGATGGCCACCATGGGTTTCAAAATCCAGTCCAATGGGAGATGGGACATGAGCAACCTCATGGCGCAGCGCGCGGGTCTTGATCGCCATGTCGTCTTCCACCCCGGCCATTGCGTTTATCTTGAATGAATGTGGACCTGCCACATTCACGACAACCGGTGCAACTATCTCTTGACCACCGTCTATCTTTACCCCTGAGACACGTCCTTGGGCTTTGCAGATCGCGGTCACTTTAGTATTTAGGCGAAATGTAGCTCCGGCAGCCTCGGCTGCACGAAGCAAATTATGGGCTGACAAAGCAGGGTCCGTAACATAGCCTCCATGCGGAAAGAACACTGCCCCATCTAGTTCTTCACCATTGGGCGAACCAAAATCTGGATCATCAAGTTTCCTTACAGGGGCAAAAGAGCTGCGCGAGACAAATGGATTGTCTTAGCCCCCTAGAACTGTGCCAGTATATATTGGCAAAGGGAGTAAGGAAACATGGCTCGAAAGCGTTATTCTGATGAAGATGTGTTGAAGTTATTGCGCGAGATTGATGTTCATTTGCACGATGGTTTGGACGTTGTGAGTTCGTGTCGCAAAGCT
>Ga0228662_1000113_pt1 | contig 43754 bp, 88 predicted proteins | sample 76DmetaG_FD_183173 | JGI IMG/M metagenome (GOLD analysis project Ga0228662, IMG submission 183173) | Seawater microbial communities from Monterey Bay, California, United States - 76D | ecosystem: Environmental > Aquatic > Marine > Coastal | place: USA: California | collected 2016-11-10
GAACGAATCATTTATAAATCATCTACTAAGTTAAAGAACAACCGATTTTTTGGAATCGTAGTAAGTGAAGTAAGAAATCCATCTACAACTGAAAAATATTCAATTGGTAATTATAGAGGATTGGTACACAAAACTATTAATATGTGTGAACGACATGGATTAAAGTTTTACAATGATATGGTACTATTCAATTCTCAACACCAAGCATCAAGAGTAGGTAAAACTTATTTCGATAGAAATCGAAAGATACCATCCGTACATCAAAACATCTTAATATTTGTTAAGGGAAATCCAGACATTGCTACCGAAGAAATCAAAGGTGGTGAGTTTGAATGTCAAGTAAATGGTACAAAATACTTGACTTTCAGACATGCAGCTGTTTCAATTAATCCAAATAAGTTGGTAGCTTCTGAAGTTAAGAGAAGATGTATAAGTAGAAAATCAAAATATAAGGATTGGCAGATAATAGGAAAAGAAACCAAACCAGAGATAAAATATGTTATAGGAGATATTCCATTTGAATCACCTTTACAAGTATGTGATGTGATTGATGATGTGAGTGAACAACAATGTAGAAATATGTTTGAATCAAATAATCCCAAATTCAGACATTGGAAAAGAGTGGAACCAAAAGATTGGAATATATCTTATAAAGATATGGAAGATTTATGGAACCTATCAGATAAAGCAGGTGGGATTAGTATTTTCTCTGAAACAATTCAATGTGGTGATAAAAAATTCATTTCGGTGAATGAAGCTGCTAAGGAATTTGGAGTAAGTGGAGAACGAATTAGACAGAAGTTAAAATCAGAAAAATATAAAGATTGGAAACATTTGGATAATTCAAATTAATTTCGTATATTAGTTAAATTAAATTAAAAATAAAGTAAAATGAGAAAACTATTAGTTGTATTAAGTGTTTTATTAAGCACTCAAATTAATGCCCAAACAACTGATACTACAATCGTATTAGATGATGTAGTAATATCAGCAACTCGAAGTGAGATAAGTTTGGAAGATTCACCAGTACCTACTGAGGTAATTGGTAAAAAAGAGATTGAAGAACTCAATCTTATAACGATGCAAGATTTACTTAATCTAAAAGGATTTGTTGCACCGATGAAAAGTGGAGGTTTCCAATTAAGAGGATTATCTTCAGAGTATGTATTAGTAATGATTGATGGAGTACCAATCGCAGGTAGAGAAAGTGGTGCGTTGGATATCTCAAACATCAACCTTGCAAATGTGGAAAGAGTTGAAATCGTAAAAGGTTCAATGTCATCCCTATGGGGTAACCATGCAATTGGTGGTGTAATTAATATTATTACTAAGAAAGGTGGAGAACCTTCAGCAATGTTGATGACTCAATATGGAACTAACAATTCATCTTTAGTTGGGTTAACTACAACATTGGGTAAAGATAAATTTAAAAACGTATCTAAGATTACTTATGGTAAATCTGATGGATTTGATATTGACCCTTTAACTTATGGGCAAAACGTTTTACCATTCTCCTTAACCAACATAACCAATAGAAGTACTTACGATGATGGAGTAAACAAATATTCATTAGGAATTAGTTTATTTGATAAAACATCTGAAGGTCAAACTGTAACTGAAACAAATACGCAAGGACAATTAGTTGAAGTAGATGAGACAAATGAATCACAAAATCTTATTATAGATTTGAACTATAAAAGAATATTTGGTAAATATGTAAGTGAGATTAAATTATCTAACTCACATTTTCAAAACTCAAATAAATCTTCATTTGAATACTTTGGACAACCAGTTGAACAATTAGATGAGAGTGACCAAAACATTTTCCAACCTGAGATGATTAATTCTTATAATTGGAATGGAAACAATCAAACTACATTTGGATTTGGATATAGAGGACACGAATACAATACTGAAAGATATGGTGGTAACAAATCACTTAATTCATCTTTTGGATATGTACAACATTATCTAAAGTTAAAAGATTTAAACATTGTAGCTGGTGGTAGATATGATAACTATTCAGATTTCGGTTCGAACTTTTCACCAAAGGTATCTGCAACTTACAATTTAGGTAAGTTTAGATTAAGTTCATCAGTTGGGTATGGATTCAGAGTACCTGATTTCAGAACTCTATATATTAATTATGGTTCGTTTACTTCTGGTTTTTATGTATTGGGTGCATATAACATCGAAGAACAAATCAACTTTTATTCTGACCAAAACCTAATTGCTTTCCTATCATATGGAATGGATGAGATTACACAACTAAAATCTGAAACTTCTATCTCTTATGATTTCGGAATATCTTATAAATTAGATAGTAAGAGTAAGATTGGTGTAAACTTCTTCCAAACTAACACAACTGATTTGATTGAATCAGTATTAGCTGGAATGTTTGTCAACCAAACTTTACTTTTTGGATACACAAATATATCAGAAGCAACATTTAAAGGTGTGGAATTAGAAACTCTTATCCAAAAGGATAGATTCAGATTTGATGGTTCGTATCAGTATTTAGAAACTGAAGCAAATCAAGCAGATGGAACTGAGTTCTTCCTTTCTGAAAGACCTACACACTTAATCAATCTAGCAACAACTTATACATTAAAGAATGGATTGAGTGTAACTCTTAATGGAGTTCACAAATCAGAATACTTCTTTAGAGATGTTGATAGAAGTGGAACACAAGACCCAAATGAATTTGTACCATCTCATACATTACTAAATACATTAGTAAGTTCACCTGAGATTAAAGGAATGAGATTGGGTATTGGTGTTAATAATATTTTAGATTTTACTAATGTGGATTATCTAAAGCAACAAAATGGAAGAACCATTTTTGGAAAACTAACTTATAAATTTTAAAATTGTATGAAAATTTTAGTGACTGGCGGGAACGGCTTTATCGGTTCTAACTTAATCAAAAAACTCTTGAAGGAGGGACACGAAGTTGTTTCTTTGGATGACCTTTCAACTGGACTTAAGGAATATGAAGTGGAAGGATGTACATATGTTTATGGAGATATTGAAAATCTTCTTTATTGGAAAGGTGAATCATTTGATTTATGTTATCATCTCGCTGCGTTAGCTAGAATTCAACCTTCATTCGATGACCCAATGGAAACATTTAGAGTAGATACTCAAGGTGTATTGGTAGTTGCTGAATGGGCTAGACAAAATAATATTAAGGTTGTATATAGTGGTTCATCATCTAAATGGTGTAATCCAGAAACTTCACCATATGCAACTTGTAAAAAGTTAGGTGAGGATGTTTTAAAAATGTATCGAACTGCTTATGGATGTGATTTTGAAATCGCAAGATTCTATAATGTATATGGACCAAATGAATTAGTTGATGGACAGTGGGCAGCTGTGATTGGTATTTGGAGAAAACAAATCGAAGAAGGAAAACCAATTACAATTATATCAGATGGAGAACAAAGAAGAGATTTTACTCACGTAGATGATATTTGTGATGCATTATATAAGATTGGTACAACTGATAAAAAGCATGAAGATGCTTGGGAGTTAGGAACTGGTATGAATTATTCAATTAATGAAGTATTTGATTTCTTCCAAGAATCATTTGGTGATTTAGAAAAAGTACATTTACCAGATGTTCCGGGTAATTATAGAGAAACTCTAAGAGAAAATGATGATACATTAGAAAGATTAGAGTGGGCACCTAAAGATAGTTTAAAAGATTATATTTTATCTCTTAACTCATAAAAATGAAGATAACGGATAAAAAACTATCTTTTAACGAAAAACTATATAAATACGGAGTGTTATACTTCGGAACTGGATTGATGATGGTATCACCATTCTTTATAGATTCAGTTTATGGAAAAGTAGGAATGTTAGTTGCACTTTCATTGATTACTATTCAAACACAAAAAACAAAACAATATAACCTATCCCTACTAAATGCAGTAGGGTTTATGGGTTATCTTTATTCACTTATAACAAGTTTACAATGAAAAAGTTATTACTATTTACATTTATTATAATCCTAAGTTCGTTTGGAGAGATTACTGCTTGGGGTAAAATTGGACATCGAACTGTTGGTGAGATTGCTGAAAGACATCTTAAACCTGAAGTTAAACAAAAGGTTTACGAATTGTTAGATGGTGAATCACTTGCATCAGTATCAACTTGGGCTGATGAGATGAGAAGTAATCCAGAGTTCGATAAGTATTCAACTTGGCATTATGTAAATCTACCATTAGATAAAGATTATGATGATGTTTCTCACATTGGACCAAATGTAGTTAAGATGATTAACACAGCTATTCCAATTTTGGAATCACCAATGGCAGAGAAATCAGTAAAACAATTTTGGTTGAAGTATTTAGTACATATGGTAGGTGATGTTCACCAACCACTTCACACTGGTAGAGAAGAAGATTGGGGTGGAAACAAAATTGATGTTTACTTCAAAGGTAGAAAGGATGCTGAGAGTTTAACTAACTTACATGATTTATGGGATGCTGGATTGATTGATGATTTTAAAATGTCTCATTCAGATTTATCTACTCATCTAATTAACAAATATGGTTCGATGCCTGTTGAACAACGAAAAGCAAAAGATTGGGCAAATGAATCACATCAATTCGTACCAAAGATATATGAAACAAAAGAAGGTTCATATCTTTCATACGATTATGTTTATGAGAATTTTCCAATTGTGGAACAAAGGTTATATGAAGCAGGAATCAGATTGGCAAATCTTTTAAACAATATATTTAGTGAGCAAGTTAATTAATTTATTCGGAGGACCGGGAATAGGAAAATCAGGAGTGTCTGCTGGTATTACCTATGAATTGAAGAAAAGACACATTAGTTGTAATAACCCATATGAATTTCCAAAGAGATTAGCATGGGATAACAACATACCAGCAATCAAAGACCAACTTTATGTTTTCGCAAATCAACATAGAGGGATTGCTGAAAGTTATGGTAAAGTAGATTATATAGTAATTGATTCACCAATTCTATTTTCTACGATTTATCATACCTATTATACTGATGGATATCCTGCAGAATTTTATGGAGAAGAGTTTCATAATTTTGTTATCAGTTTACACAAAAGGTATAATAGTATAAACATACTTTTAGAAAGAGGTGAAACTCGACATAATGATGATGAAAGATTTCAAGATATAAAACAATCTATTGAAATTGATTCATTATGTAAAAAGATATTAGATGATAATGGATTCAACTATCACACTATTAAAGTGGATGAGTTTGCAGTTGATAAGATTATTACTCTATTGGATTTAAATAATGAATCAAAATAAAAGATATCATAAAGAAATGAAACGTTACCGTATAATCGAACACACTCTTAGAGATAAATCAGTCTTTATAGTTGAGTGGAACGATAGGTGGTTTTTTGGATTATGGGGAAGATGGCATCCTACATTTCAAACTTTGAAAATAGAAGAAGCTATTTCTAAAATACATAGATTGGTAAATATAAAATTAATGAAATGAGAATAGTAGTAACAGGTGGTTGTGGATTTATAGGTTCATCCTTTGTAAATCTTATAAATAAAGTTCCAAATACTGAAATAGTTGTTATAGATAAACTAACTTATGCATCTAATCCATTTTTAATTCCAAAAGATATACCTCTTATTAAAAAAGATATTTGTGATATCACTTTAGATGATATTGGATACGCTGATTACATTGTGAACTTTGCTGCTGAATCTCATGTGGATAAATCAATACATAATGGATTACCTTTTGTGAAATCAAATGTAGAAGGTACATTTAATATGATAGAGATTGCAAAACAAATACCTAACTTAAAGAAGTTTGTACAAATATCAACTGATGAAGTTTATGGTGATATGGAAAGTAGAAGAATCGGTGAAGCTGATGAACATACTTCATTAGAACCCTCATCATATTACTCAGCTACTAAAGCAGCAGCTGACCACTTAGTTACTGCAGCTGGTAGAACTTATGGATTACCTTATTTAATTACGAGAACTTGTAATAATTATGGTGCGCATCAAAATGATGAAAAGTTTTTACCTACAATAGCTCGTTCAATTAAAGAAAATAAACCAATTCCTCTTTATGGTGATGGAAAACAAATGAGAGAATGGATTTGGGTTGAGGATAATGCTCAACTAATTTATGATTTGATGATATCGGAAATCGGAATATGGAATATTGGTAGTGGTGATAATTGGACTAATAGAAGTATTGTTCAACAAATTGGAGTGATTCTAAATAAGAAAGTAAAGTTAGAGCATGTTGAAGATAGGTTAGGACATGATAGAAGATACTCAATCGATTTCAGCAAACTTCAATATCTGAAAAAGGATTATAACATAACCACAAAAACTTTAGAAAAATTTCTTACAGAAACATTTGGATAATTCAAATATTTTTCTTATATTAGAGTTGTAATTGTAAAAAGACCTTAATATGAGTAAAGTAATTGGAACAAAGTACGGAATTGAGATTACCAAACCTTGGAATCAAAAGATGTACGATTGGAACGAATTAGTTGGAAAACTAATCAAAATTGATTTATTTAACAAATTAGAAGAGTTCTATAAAAAAGGTGATAGAGCTGGTATGAATAAGATAGCTAATTCATTCGGACCTTCTTATGGTGAAGGTTATGATGTTGATGCAGTATTCGATAGTGTATTTGAAGATATCACACAACTTCAGAACTACCAAATCAATGAAGAGCTGGAATGGTTAGTAAAAGATAGATTAATTAAAGAACCTAAATACGGATTTGTAGGATATGATAAGTAAACTTAAAGAAGATTGGAAAAAAGACCCCATACTAAAAAAATGGTATGGAGTTAATTGTACAACCAAAGGTACTGATTGTAAATGTGCTGATGGTGACCACTTAGTAGAACTATGGGAACAAGATAGTTGTGTAAGGGGAAGAATAGACACAGTTGTTTGTACAACTTGTGATTCAATTAAAACATTTAGTATAATAAGATGACAACAATAATGTTTTTAATTGGTTTCTTAATCTTTATTTTCTTTATCGCAGGTCAGATATGGGAAGTAAAAACTGAATCCCAAAATGAAATAGACTATAAGAACTATTACGAAAGACATAGTTTTGAAAGAAAAAAGAATCCTAAAACAAGAAAGGGTTCTCAAAGTAGAGTAAAAAACTATAATAATAAATGGAAATAATAATTTACTTCGGATTGTACCTTTTAATTACAGGATTGTTTGGATTTTATGCATTTTTAGATGCACCCACATGTGATGAGAATGGTAACATAATCGAAGATTCAAAATTAGAAAAATGGAAAAAACGGAGAAAAAAGTAAGACAGTATAGAAGCAGGCAGGGTAGAAGTGATAGACAATATCAATCCACTATGAAAGCCATGACTTATGGTTGTGGAACATTTATAGTAGGGTTGGTTATTTATGGAATATACCAAGCAGTTACAACTGTATTCTTATAATGGGTAACTTAAATAGAACTTTACCTGTTGTGGTGGTTCACAAAGGACCTCGTAAAAACTCTAAAATACATTTAGAGGTCTTTGAAAACACCAGAGTTGATGATATTATATCAACAACAAAAAGGAAACCTCTGATACCAAAGGAAAATGAAATATTAGACTTAGGTGTTGGTGATAGTTTCATAGAGAAATATAAAAAGAAACATAAATTAAAGTAAATTAAAATGAAGAAAGCGTTAGAATTTTTCGGATTGTATTATCCAATCCTATTGGCATTTGTATCTTTTCTGTTTTCAGTAACACTATGGTTTAGTGGAAATCAGTTAGAAGGAATCTTTGTTGGAATTTGGGTTCCATCAATACTATCGGCATCTGTTGCAATCAGACAGAGAAGAAATGATTATAGAGAACACTTAAACAGAAAGTAAGATGACTGTTGGAATTTTTATATTCGGATGTATTGTATTCGGATTGTATGTGTTTGGATATTTGTACATGATTTGGTGGGCAAATGATTCACAAAGAAGAGCAATGAGAAGAGATGATATCAGAGATGGAATCGTTTCCGATGAAATGGATATGGATGGTATGGGTAACTTCAGTAGATTTCCTGCTGATGATGAACCTAAGAAAAGAATTAAGTTAACAAAAAAGAAAGTTAAAACAAAAGTATGAGTTTATTAGTAGGGTTATGTTCAATTATAGTATTACTTGGATTTACATTTATACTAACGTATTTATTTGAATATACACACGAATACCCAATGGCATTAGTTGGGATTATGATGTTTGGTGATATGTTATTAGCTGGAACTTGGTATTTAATTGGAATGGAAATTGGTGTAGAATCAGAACAATCATTCAAAAGAGGTATTGCACTAGCATTTGCATTTATGTCATTTGGTAGAGCATTGATATTCTTAGTTAATGCTAAAAAGAAAGGTTATCTATAATGAAGAACTTGATTGTAGTTGGACATCCTAATCAGAAATCCTTTTGTTATAATGGTATTATGAAAACCATTAAAAGAGAGTTACAAAAGCATGATGAGGAGATTAAAATAATTGATTTATATAGAGATGAATTTCATTCATCCGATAGAAAGGCACTAATTAAGGGTTACCAAAAATTGGTAACTTGGTCTGATAGAATCTATTTTGTATCACCAGTGTGGTGGTTCCGATTAACACCAAGAATGGAAGTATTCTTTGATGAAGTACTTACACCTGGATTTGCATATAAGTTTGTTCCTTTGTTTGGACACTATGCTTATCCAAAACCATTTTTGAAAGATAAGAAAGTTAGAACGTATATTACACATGGGGCACCAATGTTACCTGTTGTTACGTTATATCTAAACTCAGTTAAATTGAGATTAGTAATGGGTGTGTACACATTTGTATTTGGTTGGAACATTAATAGATGGAGAAAAACAAAACAATTTTGGTCTGTACCATTTGTAGATAAACATAAAAGAAGAAAATATCTACAAAGTGTAAAAAAAGATGTTAGAAAAGATTTAAAATTTGAGATTTAATGAAGTTTGTAGATAAGATTTATATTATATCAATGCATAGGCATGGAATTCGTAGAAAGAATGTCTATGATGATTTACTATCAGCTGGTTATCCCCATAAAAAAATAGAATGGGTTGATGCTATTGATGGTTCTAAATTAGATATTGATGAACTTTTGGATGAAAATAAAATAAGTCATAAGTTTATAGACCCAAATGGTGCATTAACTAAATCAATTTATGGATGTGCTTTATCACATCAAAAAGTATATGAACGATTCTTAAAAACTGATGATAGTGTTAAAACTGCATTAATATTAGAAGATGATGCTCATATAACTAATGTTGGGTTGAGAACTTTAATTGAAGGTTCTAGAGGATATGAAATGTTAGCTGATGATGTAAAGAATATTGATTGGGGAATTGTAATGGTTGGTCACATTGATAAGGATATAGAAGGTAAACAATGTGATGAAGCACTTGTTCTTCAACATATGGATAGATATCCAATAGGATATGCAGCTCATTCCTATATTATAAACAAAGAATCAGCTCAAAAATTAATTGATAATAATTCACCTATTGAATTTGCAGCAGATGTAAATTTACATTGTAGTGATGTTGAAATATATTCAACACCAGTATCTCATTTTGGTCAAAAGACTGGTAGATATTTTAGATGGGAAACTCAAAGAATGCTGTTACAACACGAAGAATATATTCTTTATGAGTTGCAGGATTTTGGTAATGAGTATTTTTCATCTACTACATTTGGTGATAATTTCACCGAAGGTACAAAAAGGTATCTTAAAACTGCAAATATTTCATCTAAGCTAGATGTTGAAAAAGTAACGTTTGAACCATTCACTAATAGTTATGGAGATTTAATTGAAAATTGGGGAACAATATATTTAAGAATTAAAGATTATGAGTAATATAGAAAAACAATATCAAGGTATCTTACGAAAGTTGGTACTTTATGGAAAAGAAAAAGGAGATAGAACTGGAACTGGTACACTATCTTACTTCGGAGACCAAATCAGACACAATATGGCTGATGGATTTCCTTTACTAACCACAAAGAAGATGGCAGTTAAAACTATGATGACTGAATTGAAGTGGTTTCTAAAAGGAGATACTAACATAAAATATTTAGTTGATAACAATTGTCATATTTGGAATGGTGATGCTTACAAAGCATATCGAAGAATTCCTACTAACCAATTAGATGAAAGAACTTTCATTCATAGGATTAAGACCCAAGATTGGTTTGCTAAAGAGTGGGGTGAGTTAGGACCTATCTATGGTAAACAATGGAGAGATTGGCATTCTCAGAAGTTTAATGTTGCCAAAGGTGAAGGTTACTTACTACAAATTGACCAGATTGCAAAACTTATTGTTGATTTAAAAAAGAACCCCGATAGTAGAAGATTAATGGTATCTGCATGGAACGTGGGTGAAATTGAAGAAGTGGTTCTTCCTCCTTGTCATTATGGATTTCAATGTTATGTTCAAGATGGTAAACTATCCCTAATGTGGAATCAAAGAAGTTGTGATACTTTCTTAGGTATTCCATTCAACATTGCAAGTTATGCAACTTTACTACTTTTACTTTGTGAAGAAACTGGATTAGAAGCTGGTGAACTGATTGGTAACTTAGGTGATGTACATTTATATAAGAATCATATTCAACAAGCAAAAGAACAAATAGTAAGAGAACCATTCCCATTACCTACAATTGAATTATCAAATGTGGATATTTTAAATGGAGAATGGGATTACGAAATAAAAGGTTACGAATATCATCCAACAATTAAAGCACCATTATCTAATTAATATGAAAACTCTTAGAAAAATATGGAATCACTTACTATGGTTGGAAGAACAACGAATCAAATGTGCTATTAAATCAGGTAGTGCAGGGCCCTTAATGTAATGAATTATGAAACCATTAAAGAAATATAAAAAACTAACCAAAAAACAATTAGAAGAGTATGAGAATAAAAAACTCACTTCTAAAGATATAGTAGAAATGGAACAACGAGGTTTTAAAATTCCTTTAATAGTAAAGTTAAATTCTTTACAAGAAGAAAAAATAGAGTTTTCTAAAAATACATTAACAGATATGTTAAGATTTGCTATTGACAGAGAGTATTATGAAAAAGCAGCTATATTAAGAGACTTATTAGAAAAAACACACCCAACAACTAAAGCACCATTATCAAATTAAATTATTATGAAACCATTAAAAGAAGCAACACACGATAAACATAAAGAAGCTGAGAATATGCTATTCAATAAGAAAATGTTTAAAGGAGAATTAAACAAAGAAGAGTATGGATGGTATCTTCGTTCTCAGTTTAATATTTTTAAAACTATTGAAGATAACTTTGAACTTCCACATAAAGGATTAAGTAGAGTTGAAGCAGTAGCATTTGATTTAATGTCTTTGGGTGTTAATGAATTAGTTTGTGATGAAGCAACGAGAGATTATTTAGAATATCTAAAAGGATTATCACAAGAGAATGCCAACGCTCATATCTATTTGAACTACTTAGCAATTATGTTTGGTGGTCAAATGATGAAAAAGAATACACCAGGTTCTGGTAAAATGTATGATTTTGAAAATATGAGAGAATCTATGGAATCAGTAAGAGCTATTCAAAAAGATGAATGGGCTGATGAAGTAAATAAAGGTTTCGATTTTATGATAAAGATTTTTAAAAACTTAGAAGGATGTCTTACTATAAACTAAAAGATAGAATATTTCACCATTCGGAGAAGTTTAAAGCATTGATTGAAGCACAAGATGGTGTAGAGTTAATGGAAACTGATGATTATGGTTGGGAGAATTATCGTTATGAAAATGATAGATTCAGATTAGCGCATGTTGAAAGATATTCTCATATGGGATTAGAAGTTGTACACATAACTTGTTTTCCAAGAGAGTGTTCTAAGATGCCTGTTTTTGGATTTGATGTAGTTGGATATCAAAACGATGAGAAACAAATGTCTAAGATTAGTGGAGTGTTTATGGATTGGTCACCAGTTATGTATGAAGAGAAGTGGCATGATACCCAATGGAATAAAGATAGAAAGTTACCAGTTTGGGCAACTGTATTCTCAAAAGATTTCATAGCAGTAAGACCTACTGAAGATGAATATGAAAAAATATTTGAAGTTGGATTCGATGCATTTGAAAGATGGTTAGATAAATTAAACTCAGATGAAGATTTAACCGATAATGTGAATGATATTGAGGAGATTATTAAGAATCAAAACACTTATTGTGAACACCAAGCTTCTAATAAAAGAACCTTTGGAGCACTAAAAGCAAATATTGGAGAGGAAAAAGCAAAGTATTTTATGGAAGAAGTACTATTTCCAAAAATAAAAACTGACAATTTGTCATAATTTGGAATTGTGGAATAAATTTCGTATATTAGTATAATATGTTTAAAGCAGAAGAAATTAGAACAGTGGATGGATTCCGAAAACACTTCGGAGAACCAAAGACAGGAATGTTAATGGATTTATCTGCTGAATTCATTGATTCATATCATAGATTTGGGGTTGACCCAATTGAATTGGTTGATGGGTTTGGTTTAGATTGGGTTCAATTAATAATGGATTACAATGAGGATATTGAAGAGTACGAATTATGTGCTATCTTCAGAGATTTAATAAATGATTATATAAAAACAAAAACAAAAGTAAAATAAGTTTATGGCAAACATAGGTAAACCTTTAGCAGATAGGGTTCTTTTAAAATTAGAAGATGTATCTGAATCAAAATCAAGTGGTGGGATTATACTTAACACAACCACACAAACCATTCAAACAGCTGAAGTAGTTGAAGTATCCAACGGATTTGTTGGACAGACTGGTGATATTATTCAATTAAATGTTAAGAAGGGTGATAAAGTTCTTATCAATAACGGAGCCGGACAAAAGGTTAAGTTAGATGGAAACGATTATTACTTAGTTAGAGAATCAGAAATTTTAATGATAGTATAAGTTATGGAGAATAAACAAATCAAATTTTCATCCAGCTCAAGAGAAGCTCTTAAAGCTGGATTAGATACTTTAGCAGATGCAGTTAAAGTAACATTAGGACCTGCTGGTAGAAATGTTCTACTACAAAAGGGTAACGGAGCACATATCACCAAAGATGGTGTGAGTGTAGCAAAAGAAGTACAATTAGAAAATCCTTATATGAATATGGGTGTTCAGTTGGTAAAAGAAGTATCACAAAAAACAGCTGATGAAGCTGGTGATGGTACAACTACTGCAACTGTATTAGCACAAGCTATCGCTAAGAAAGGATTTGAAATGGTAGAAGCTGGAACAAATCCTGTTTACCTTAAAAGAGGTATGGATAAAGCTGTGGAAGTTGTAGTATCTGAATTAGATAAACAATCAGTTAAAGTAGGTGATAAGGTAGAACAAATTGCTACTATCTCAGCAAATGGTGATGAGAACATTGGTAAACTTATCGCTGATGCATTTGAGAAAGTTGGTAAGGATGGTGTAATCACAGTTGAAGAATCAAAAGGTATTGAAACATCTATGGAAATTGTAGATGGTATGCAATTCGATAAAGGATTTCTTTCAACACACTTTGCTACCAATCAAGAAAAGATGATAGCTGAGATTGAAAATCCATACATTCTATTATATGATGGTAGAATCTCAAATATGAATGATATCCTTAAACTATTAGAAGGAGTAGCACAATCATCTAAACCATTAGTTATTATCGCTGATGATGTAGAAGGTGAAGTATTGGGTACTTTAGTAGTTAATAAACTAAGAGGAGCTCTTAATGTATGTGCAGTTAAAGCACCAGCATTTGGTGATAGAAAGAAAGAGATGATGAAAGATATTGCTACTGTAACTGGTGGTACTTTTATTCAACCTGAAATTGGACAGAAGTTAGAAGATGTTACAATGGATATGTTGGGTGTAGCTGAAAAGATTGTTGTTGGTAAAGATAATACCACAATTATAAACGGAGCAGGTTCATCTGATGAGATTGGTGAAAGAGTTAACGCTATCAAAACTCAGATTGAAGAATCTAAATCAGATTATGAAAGAGAGAAGATGCAAGAGAGATTAGCTAAGTTAGCTGGTGGTGTTGCAGTTCTTTACATTGGGGCTGGTTCTGAAGTAGAACTAAAAGAAAAGAAAGATAGAGTTGATGATGCACTACAAGCTACTAAATCAGCAATTGAAGAAGGAGTAGTTGAAGGTGGTGGTATCGCTTTACTTCGTACTATCAAATCATTAAATGGTTTAGAAACCGAAGATGCTTGGGAAACTGATGGAGTTGAAGTAATTAGAGAAGCTTTATCAGCACCAATTATTCAAATTTTGGAAAACGCTGGACAAGATTATACAACAGTTTTAGAAAAACTTTTTGAAGATAGTAAAATAGGTTACAATGCTAGAACTGAAAAGTTTGTAGATATGTTTGCTGATGGAGTTATTGACCCAAAGAAAGTTACTCGATGTGCAATTCAAAACGCAAGTTCAGTTGTTGGAATGATTTTAACTACCGAATGTATGATAGTTAATAAACCAAATACTGAAGAAAAAGTAGCACAAAAACAAATGTTAATGGGATAATCACATATATATTGGAAATTTATTTTCCCATATGGTGATATATTATATACAATTTAGAGGGGTTGTATGATAGTAAAGACCCTACTTCGGTAGGGTTTTTTATTTTATTCCCATAGTTATTCTTGGAATTCCGATGTTTTGTAAAGGAGGAAGTTATGACGAATTTAACTAAAACAAAGGAGACAAACTATGGACATGTTAAACAAAGTTAGCAATTGGGCTAAACAATTAACAGAAGTAGGTGTGAGTTTAATCGCATTTGGAATCGTTCTTGAGATTTTATTCAAAGGAGCAGTTATTCCATTTTGGCCTAACGTTTCCGTAATAGATAATATTATGGGATTAATAGGTGGATTAAGCAATGAAGGACTAATCGGATTAGTTGGTGCTTTCATTATTTATCACATACTGAAGAAGAAAGATTACTAAGATTTAGTAACTTTAGGTAAGAAATAGCTATTAAAACCCTCACATTTGTTTGTGGGGGTTTTTCTTTATATTTATATATGTAGCCCGTGTGGACTGGGTTGATAATAGAGTCGCGGGTGGAGTGAACGCATCCGTAAAAATCGTTGCATAAGTTTAATCTTTAACAAAGAAAGGAGCTTAGCATGAACGATGAATATTTAATAGCAATGGAGAGTAATCAATCTCATTTGCTTGAACTCATCAAAGAGCTTGAGAGTTAACCACACAACCCCTACGTTTTGTAGGGGTTTATAATTTTTCAATATTTATACTATATGAAGAGAACATTAATTTTAATAATTTTAGGATTCTTATTAACATCTTGTGGAGCAAGTTATCAGTTATCCACTATAAATCACGACCCAGTTTACATAGATGATGTAAGGGTTGATGTTATTGAGAATGAAATGCAACTTGATTGGAAGTTAAGAACTGATAGTAAGTTCAGATGGGATTTTTCTCGTTATGCTTCCACACAAAGTTTAAGATGGCACTATGATTTCTATTATGATAATAGAATGTGGAGAAGTCCATTTAGGAGCCCATTTGATTTCTATTGGAACTCAAATGATTTTTGGTGGCATTGGGGTAGTAACAATTACTTTATGTCCAACCATTGGAATAGATTTGGATTGTATGGATACAATCGATGGTCACCATTTGGATATGATAGATGGGGATACAATAATAGCTGGGGTTGGAGTGGATATGGATATAATGGATATGGATTCAACGATTGGGCTTGGAGAAATAGAATGAATGATATTGCTTATCATAACAAAAAGAGAACCAATACTGCATACATAAATGGTAGGAGAGGTTCTAATAATGTTGTAACACCAAATGGTGGTAGTAGTAGAGGAAATGATGTAGTAATCAGAAATAGAGGTAGAAACAACAATGTGAATATCTCTGAAGATGTAAGAAGATATAAGGATAAAATTATAGTTAGAAAAAACATAGATGATATCGCAAGAGATTTGAATAACGGAAGAAATGTAAGAACATATGAAAATCCCAATAGAATTAGGAACAATAATAACAACAACATTAACAGAAGTAATATTAACAACAATAGACCTTCAAGAAATTATAATGTACCAAGACCTAATAACAATAACAATAACAATATAAGGAGAACACCTCCACCAACAAGAGTTTCACCACCTGTTAGAAGTAATATCAGCAGAGGAAGTTCAAATACTGGTAGAAGTTCATCATCAGTTATCAGAAGAAATGAGTAAATCAACTGACATATTGAATGAAGGATTAAAAGAATTAGGAATCACCGATTTCAAATCTCTCTTTAATAAAATGCCACCTCAACTACAAAAGAGAGTGTATAACTTAAAGAACTTTGGACAAAGGTTAGATAAACATCCAGAAGGAAATGTACTTAAACATACTATTATGGTTGTTAATCGTTCAATTAAAGATGATGATATCGATATAGCTATTGCTGCTATGTTTCACGATATAGGAAAAGATGTAACTGCTGGTATTCATCCAAAGAAAGGACACATCACACATTTTGGACACGAAAAGGTATCAGCTATGTTATCTAAAAAGTATCACAAATGGATTCAATCAGTTGGTGGTAATCCAGCTAATGTTTATTACATTGTAAAGAACCATATGAAATACAAACAATTGGATAATATGGGAATCAAAAAGGTAGCTAAGTTAAAATCATTCAGAGCATTTGATAAGTTAAGTAAGTTTTCTAAACACGATAGAGGTGGGTTAGGTGAAGATTCACCAACAAAAGCACATCCTCAAGGTGGTAGGATACTTACCAACAAAACAACTGTAATGGATATGTTGGATGTAATCTCACATAAAGAATTTGGACCTGATTATCATAAACTTAATAATTCACAAAAAAAGAAAGTTCATAAGATTGCACTAAAACATAAAATCTTAGAATCGTATTTAGAAGAAAGAAGTAAAGGTAAATTAAGACCAGCTGATAAACTTAGAAGAAAAGCAGCTATGGCTGGAAAGAGAGCTGCTATTGCAAGAAGAAGAAAAAGAACAATGACTAGAAGAAAACCTCTTGCTAAATTGAAGAAGATTGCATACAAAAAAGCATATCTTCAAGTGTATGATGAATTTATGAAGGATTTATTTCCTGGTATGAAGAAAAAAGATTTATCTATTCAACAAGCAAAGATAGTTCATAAGAATGTATTAAGAAAAAAGAAGAGAGTTTTAAAGAGAGCTAAGTTTAGATTCCTACCAGCATTAAGAGATAAGGAAGTACAAAAATTTAAAAAAGATTAATATGCAAGAAGTAATTGTAAGTGGAAGTGTTAAACACCTAAGTGAATATGATACTGGTGAGATACCTCAACCAGATACATCACCTTTCACAAGTCCAACTGATGAATAAAAAACAAAAAGAAGATTCTGGAGGATTCCAAAAACTACTAATTCAAATGATGAATAGAAGGTGGTTGATTACATCCATCGTTCTATATACTTTCGTAATAGTTACAACTGGAATACTTATATCTATACACACAGGCACAGAAGTTGCAGGTGAGTGGAAAGAGTTATTACTTTTATTATTAGGAGCATTTATTGGTTCTTATGGTAAAATTATTGATTATTGGTTCTCCGATACTGACAAAGATAAAATGTTAGTTCAGAAGATGGATGAAGAAGATGGAGAATCATTATCTAATACAAAAAATTAATTATGAACCCATTAGTTTGTATAAAAGCAATTAAAGAAGTTAATGATTCAGTAGAGGGAAATGACCCAAGAGGATGGATGCATGAATGTGCAGAAGAAACTTTACTGAATATGGGAAATGGACATGATTTCAAAAAGTGTTTGATTCGTAAGATGAAATCTACGAAACAACATATCGAAAATCCTGAAGGTTATGCTAATACGTTATATGAGAAAATCAAAGGAAAATGTTCGTAAGCTAGTCGTATAAAAAAGAGGCTAGTATATAGAAACCCAACCCCGTAAGGTTGGGTTTTTTGTGTCTAAAAATAAATCACTTTTTCCTTGGATATGTCAAATATTATTCGTATGTTAGTACTGTAATTGAGTTGGGGATAAAACCTCAAACGTTAAACCTTTAAACCGATAAAATATGAGTGATTTAAGAAATTTTGATTTAGGAGAAGCAGTTGAAGATTTTAACCTCTTCGAAATGTTGGTAAATACCAAAGAGTATGTTACCAAAGATGAGTTCAACTTTATCGTTGGGTGGGATGCAACTGAGAAGAACAACTTCTCATATGTTGATTCTTACTTAGGTGATTATCTAAACCTAAACCTTTATTCAGAACATGAGCATCACGATTTTCAATATCGAATGGAGTGTGGAATTTAAAATATAAATCTTAAAATAAATAATATGGCTGAATTAAAACTAAAACAATATATGTTCACCTTCGAAGGTGGGGGTTGGAACACTGTTTGGGCTAAAACCTTAAAAGGAGCTAAGAAATTGGCAGTTAAGGAATATGAATATTCCGATACGTTGAATGTAAGATTAGATTCAGTTCACCTAGCAACTGAAGAAGGATTGAGGGCAGCAATGAGTTTATTTTATTAAAAAATAATTAAGAAAAAGCTTGTATATGTCAAATATTTTTCGTATGTTAGTACTGTAATTGAGTTGGAGATAAAGCTCCAAATGTTAAACCTTTAAAACCTTAAAATATGAATTACATTAATAATGAAAATGTCAAATCAATCCTTTCAATAGGGGATTGGAATGTATCAGAAGATTCAATGACTGGAACTATCGAGTGGAATCACCCTTCAAAAACTACTACTATCCTTGCAACTCCCAATTGGGAAGAGGAAGGTTTAGTTCCAATTGATATGACTAACGAAGATGGTGATTATGAAAATATTATTGATGTAGTATTGAGTGGTTCTATTAAAGAACAAATGAATCAGTATGAAACAATTGTAGAATCAGTATTAGTAAATATTTAAGAGATGAAATTAGAAACTGTTAAAAAAATCGTTGAAGAAGTTTACCCAAAGATTGAAAAGTTTTATGGGATTTCAAAGTTCTTCCCAGAGTGTACTCCTTATGTAGAGTATGAAACTTCAATATATGGTAGGTTAAGTGGTGAAGAGGATGATGGTACTACCGGTGAGGAAACTCCTCATGCTGAGTTTGATAGAATGGATAACTCAATTGTTATTTACTATCCAAAGATGGAAAGTAGAAAACATATTGTTCAAACATTGGTTCACGAATACCAACACTATCTACAATCACCATCTTGGATGAAAAGATATTACGATATGGGTTACCATTATGGAAACCATCCATACGAAGTTGCGGCTTACAAAGAAGAAGAAAATTATACTAAATTTATTTAAACCTTAAAAGATGATTAAAAAAATTAAATCAAAACTACTTACTTATTTATTTACCGATTGGGTAAAAACTGAAACCGATTTGGAAACTCTTAAACTAACAACTCAGATGTTAAAGAATAGAGAGATTCAAATTACTGGAATCAAACCAGTATTAGGATTTAGGTCTCATACAACTAATACCGAAATTCAATAGTATGTATTGGGCAAAGGATATGATACCAATGGGTGGCGATTTATATGTTGTCAAACGAAAGTTTAAAATTGAAAACTTTGAAAAAGTAATGCAACACTTCGGAGCTAATGAAGTTTGTGAAAACTACCATTGTGAAACTGTATTAAAAGGAAGAGATGGTTATTACTATCTTTGTGATAAAGTAGATGATGCAGAAATTGTTTAAACCAAACTTAACTCCAAAAGAGATAATCCAAATGGGTTCATTTGGTGGAACTTATTTTCATCCAACTGATAGAAATATCGATATAGATGTGAATGAATTCCCTCCAGAATGGTTTGTAGGGTTGCCTACGGAGTTCTACTACTCTAAGAAGTATATTCGTAAGGTGAACTATTTTAAAACCAAATGCGGACAATCTCAAGAAGAGTGGGAAAAGATGGGTTGGATTAACCCAATAGACCCAAGAGGTTGGTTCCAATGGTATTGTAGATATTATATGGGTAGAAGATGTGAAGATGATGATAGGCAGATTCGTAGATGGTTGAACTTCTCAGGTCCAAATGGAAGATGGAGAAACTATATCTACACACAAATCCATAAAAGAGGTGGTGATATCTCAGATGAGAGTTATTCTTTGGGAGCTAGACAATCACTACTTCATTGGGCTTATAAAGTAAATGAAAAAGATTACGAAATTTGGAAAAAAAAGTAAGAAAAAGCTTGCATGATTCAAAATTTTTACATATATTAGACCTGTAATTGAGTGGGGATAAAACCCCAATGTTAAACCTTAAAATTTAAAAAAATGACTTATTCAGAATTATCAACGATGACCATTGAAGATTTGAGAAATCTAAACTCTATGGTAATCGAAACAATCAAATCAAAAAAATCGTTATTAGCATTAGAGAAGAAAGATTCTCTTTACGTTGGTGCTATCGTTTCAGTTGACCATCCAAAGATGGCTGGACATGAATTGAAAGTAACTAAAATTAATAGAACTAAAGCTGTTTGTGAATTAATAAATGGTATGGGTTCTTACAACGTTCCCCTAAATATGATTAACATTATAAACGGATAACCTATGGCTAGATACAAAACTTACAAAATTGAAAAAACACCTACTGAAAAATTTACTGAGATGGTAACTATCTCTAAGAAAGTAAAAGGTAAACTTTTTGAAAAGAAGTTTATCTCAGAAGAAAAAGCAAAAACTTGGATAGAATTCGGAGCTGCACACAAACTCATTAACAATGGGGCTAAGAAAGTAAAGAATGAATTGGGTTCAATTGGAATATTAACTGAAACTGCATGGTAAAATTTGACCCAAATAATGAACTTTCCGATGAGGAACTAAATAAGTTGGGTGAAGAAAACTTCGATGACTTCTTAGATTACTTAGACCAAAAAGCTGAACATCTAAAACAATTCACCAAACCATTGAGTTCATATCATACTAAGAGATACGCATCTATTTCAGCGGCATCGCAAGGTAAAGAACTTTCTAAGGAAGATATAAAGAAAGCTGGTGAGATTGGTAAAAAGAATGAAGATGCAGCAGCTGCTAAGATAGCAGATAGATTGGCTGAATATGAAAAGAATCATCCTAAGTATAAAGATGAGGGTATAAAGAATATCAAAACTAATAGGTCTCAATGGTTCGATTAGTAAATTGGTTTATCGATTTATTTAAACCCAAACCTAAGATAAGAAAGTTTGAAGGTAGTATAGTTGATAATTGTTGGACTTGTGGATGTGGGGCTTTAAACGCAGCTTATAGAAGTACTTGTGGAAATTGTAATAAAGAAATAGATGAAAGTTAGTTGGTATTATAGAGAGATGGGTAGTAGAAATAAAAAGACTGGAAAGTTATCCTACTACAATGTAAAAGTAACTGATTATAAAATATCAGATTGTGAATGTAAAGCTAGAGAGTTCAGACCTCACTCTGCTTGTAAACATATGAAGAGGTTACATGAAAAGTTAACACATTTAAGTATATAATATGGGAGTAGATATTTCGGGTAGAAACCCAATACACAGAACACCAAAGCATGAATACCCAAATTGGAATGAGATTTCTGATAAGGAAAAAGATGATTGGTTTGAGATGGATGAGAAATGGCAGAAAGAAAATCCTGGTGATTACTTTAGAAGTAATTGGTGGGGATGGAGACCAATTGTTCAACTTTGTGAAACAGTAGATAACATCTACGGATTAGGTATTAATTTTGAGAATTGGGGTTCCAATGATGGAGCTGGTTTAGAAACTCAAGAAGAGTGTGATAAACTTGCTGATGGATTAGAAAGATTTACATCTAAAATTGATTGGGTTGATGATGAAGATTGGATGGGTATCTTTACTGAATGTTGGAGTACGTTAGAAGGTGGTTTCGTTGATAATAGTGAAAAAGAAATTAAGGAACTAAATTCACAATACGAATGGGGTGATGTGATTAGAGAAGTAATTATGTTACCAAGTGGTAAAGTTGTAGAACCTGCTCACAAAACTTACAAATGTAGAATTGATACATTCATTAACTTCCTAAGAGAGTGTGGTGGATTTAGTATTTGGTAAATGATTTATAGAAGTAGAAAACTTATTAGACCCGAACATCTAAATTCAAGAGGTACACTATTTGGTGGTGAGCTTCTAAAATGGATTGATGAAGAAGCAGCTATATTCGCTATCTGTCAATTGGGTGAAAAGAATATTGTAACGAAAGCAATGTCTGAGATTGATTTCCAAAGTTCTCCTCAGAATGGAGATATCATTGAGATTGGTTGTGGGTTACATAGTATAGGTAATACATCTATAAACGTAAGTGTTACAGTTAGAGATAAAAATTCTAAGAACAATATAATTAAAGTAGAGAAAATTACATTTGTTCTTTTGGATGAAAATGGGAAACCAAAAAAACATAATATAAAAGACCCATTGGATATATGAAAATATCAGTTATAGTAAGGACTTGTAATAGACCTGATTTTTTAGAAGAAGCTCTAGCTTCTATACAATTACAAACTCATAAAGATTGGGAAGTCATTGTGTTTGATGATGGTGATACATCTGAAAACCAATCTATTGTAAATGAGTTCAAAGATAGAACTGATAATTTAGTAACCTACATAAATTCAGGTAAACAATATCACTTATTCAAAGAAAGTTGGAAGATAGCTCCAAAGATATCACAAGGTGAAATTATGATTCGTTTGGATGATGATGATATTTTGGATTCAGAATGTTTAGAATATGTGGATAAAGTATTTTCAGAAACACCTGATTTAGATTTTGCTTATGGAAGTTCTGTTTTATTTAATGGAGATGAGTTGACAGATATAATGGAAACTAAAACTCCAATTGATTATCCAAAAACTAAATCAACTTGGTCTGGTTATATAGAAGGATATCCATATAATAAACCTTGGAGTCATACACATGATTACTTCGATGAACCAAGACATCCATCTTCGATAATACATTCATCTAAATTAAATCAGTTTTGTATTTTTCATCCTTATGTAATGAGAACCAAATCAATTCTTCCAGTGTTAGATAAAATAAATATGACTTCTAACTTTGTTGATGACATAGAATTTTTAGGTTCTTTGGATAATTTAGGATTAGGTTACAATACTTTAAATAAAGTTTTAACTTATGTTAGAAAGCATGATAAAGGTAGTGTAACTGATAAAGATAGGAAGATAAATGGTGTAAACTTATGGGATGATATCTTCAGAGTTAGAGATGAAGTTGACTTTCTGAGACCAGATGGTTTAACTTTTAAATCAAAAATTATAAAAATTAAATTTGATAGTAATTATACTCTCACAATAGATGTGGAATTAAAGGAAAAATTTAAAAAAACTTTAAGTAATATTAACAAAATAGTAAATCCTAAAATCAATCATTTCAATGATAAGTTTGATTGGAGGATGTTCTAAAATTAAATTAAAAATGGTAGAAAAAAGCAGTGGCCCACAACTAAATTCTTTAAGAGACAATTATAATAAATTGGTTTCTAAAAAAGCTATGGTTGGTAGAAGTAAAAAGGTAGTTTGGGAATCTAAGAGAAGATTTTCAAATATTTAAAAAAAGATTTGGAATTGTAAAAAACTTTTCGTATATTAGTAAACTAATAAGAAAAGAGGTTCTTTGACTTGATGATAGTATAACGAATACCGAACACCACAGTGGTGGAATAGGTAGACACGATGGACTTAAAATCCATTGAACAGTAATGTTCGTGCGGGTTCAAGTCCCGCCTGTGGTACTTGGTATTCGTAGAAAGATAAACGGAGAGGAGAGAATGAGGTCTTTATGAGTTTGTACCAATACAACCACTAATAAACACATATTAAAATAAAGAGCCGGCTCCAATCGGTAGGTAGCTCCTCTCCAACATATTGAATGCACCCATAGCTCAACTGGATAGAGCATCGCCCTTCTAAGGCGAGGGTTATAGGTTCGACTCCTATTGGGTGTACTGGTGAACACAACTTAGTTGTTAGTAACCGAACATTAAAATAAAGTGTAGGTGGAATAAACCTACACAATGAAGAGGGAAGGTTGAGGAAAACGTAATATCCTTGTGTTCTGCAGACACTATAAGGTTGGGCCGAAACTGAGTTTTTGATGAGAAAAAACATCGACGGGTGTTCTCATAAGGGGAGCTTCCTTCATCTTCATTTTAGGAAAGTTGGCAGAGTGGTCGAATGCACTTGACTTGAAATCAAGCGTACCGCAAGGTACCCGGGGTTCGAATCCCTGACTTTCCGCAAACTATCGTTCATTGAAATATTGAATTTAAATTTAAAAATAAAATTATGGAAACACTATATATTGTATTAGGTGCATTCTCATCGATTTTTATATTCCTATTGGGGTATGCGGCGAAGGGTGTATTTGATTTAAAAAACAGAGTAGATTATTTAGAATCATTCTTAGAAGATACCGATAATAGAATCGATATCGTAATTAACAAAACCAGAGAACAATTGGTAAACCAAATGGATTCTATGGAAAGGCACTTGGATGGAAATGATAAAGAGATTTATGCATTTATCGATTCAAGATTAGATAAGTTAGAAAACAAATTCAGAGGTGATATTGCTTCTGGAGTTGAAGTTAGAAAAGTTATAGAAAAAAGTGAAAAAGCAAACGAAAGATTGGATGAGTTTATCAAAACTTTTCAATCACAATAAATAAATAAAGAACGATAGTTTAAGTATTATGAAGAAGAAGGGAAGATATAAAGAGAAGTTGGATTGGGATGACATGACCCAAGGTGAAGCTGCTCATCATATCGGAAAGAAGATGACTGAGAAAGTAGAGAAATCTAAAAAGGATTTCAAAAGAAAACCAAAACATAAAAACCGAGAAAGGTTTGATGATTATGGTTACTATCCCGATGGGGATATGTAGGAGGGGAATTAGCTCAGCTGGCTAGAGCGCTTCGCTTGCACCGAAGAGGTCATCGGTTCGACTCCGATATTCTCCACAGACTGCCAGTCAAGCATTGGCCCGTTCGTCTATCGGTTAGGACGTTAGGTTTTCATCCTAGAAAGAGGGGTTCGACTCCCCTACGGGCTACTAATTTTAAAAGAGAGACATGAAAAAACTATTTTTAATTGTAACACCATTTTTCTTCAGTTCAATATTGAAAGCTCAATCAATTGATGGAGAATCATTTAAATTAAGTACAACGGATGGTATTTCATCATTTGTATTTGAGGACCAAAACTCAGATGGAAGATTCATAGGTGGTCAGTTGGTAAAAAATTATTTATCACTTAAATTAAATTCTGAAGAGTTTGTAACCTTTCAATCAAATCTTAAAAAAGTATCCAAAAAATCAGAATATACAATAGAAACTGAAACTTATGCTTTGGATAAGTATAGCTGGGATGATAGTCGTACAATCTATGTAAGAAGTGGTAATAAAATAGGTGAGATTAAAAAGAGTGAAGTAAAATCAATATTAAAATTGTAAAAATAATTCACTTTTTATTTGGATTTCTCATTATTTTTTCGTATGTTAGTACTGTAATTGATGAGAAACCCTAATAAATAATTATGATAGTAGAAAAACCAAAAAGTAACGGAATAACAATTGATTTGACTGGACCACAAGGTAACGCTTTTTACCTTTTAGGAACTGCTAAGAATCTTGCTAAACAACTTGGATTAAACGAAGTTGAGATTATGGAAGAAATGAAAAGTGGTGATTATGACCATTTAGTTCAGACCTTCGATAACTACTTCGGTAGTGTAGTAACACTTTATAAATAAAACAAATTAACAAACATTATGGGTAAGACAAAGGAATTATTATATGATGGAAACATCTTTGATGATTGGAAAATTGAATCAAATGATTTACCAAACCATCATTGGTTTATGAATCCTGATTTACGATTTGATATGGAATATGAAGAATGGAGTAACTCTGAAGCATATGTTACGTTTGTAAATGAAGAGATTGATATCACTAAGAAAAAATATTCAGATGGTGATATTTCTGATGCTCTACAATATGCTCATAAATCTATCATTATTGAACCTGAAGAGGTTGGAAAAGAAGTTTACAATAGACTCTTTTCAGAAAAAATATTCGAATATCTAAATAAAACATATGGCACCAATTAAAAGTAAAAAGAAAAGAAGAGACGAAATAATTAAAAATCTTAGGCACACAATAGAATCTGAATCATCTAAATTAGGTGGTAATATGGAATTGGTTGCTAAGCTAGATAAAAAGTTACAATCTATTTTAGATGGTACTTTTGTTAGTAAGATGAGAAAAGCAAGAAAGTAGATGCGTAACCTTATTTATGGGGTACTATTGTTTACAATAGCCCAAGCAATCATATGGATTCAAACCAATGGACAGTTTGTATGGCCTTGGTTCAAAAAGAATCCATTTTTAGTATCATTAGCTGGTGGTACTCTAATCTCATACGTTTTCATTAAGGGAACGTGGTTAGTTGCAGAACACTTTAATGGTGCATTATGGCCAGGTAGATTTATAGGGCAGGCAAGTGGTATCCTGATATTTGCGTTTATGACTTGGTTTTTTCTGAATGAAGGAATCAACACTAAAACAACAATATCTTTAGTACTTGCAGCAATTCTAATAGGAATACAAATATTTTGGAAATAACCTTTAACACCAAAGAGAGATGAAAGAAATTGATTTACACGGATTAACATATGATGTGGCAGTTGATAGAGCTGAAGATTTTGTATTGATGGAATCACACAATGGGATATTTCAATGTAGAATCATTACAGGTAATTCATATAAGATGACAACAAAGATTGTAAAGATGTTGGAATCGCATGAGTTTAATTGGTATATCCCAACTTGGAATACTGGTGAAATAATAGTTACACATTAATTTGGATATTTAAAATATTTTTTGTATATTTGTAAAATATGATTATAAACGGAGATAAAAAGATTGTAGGATTTACGGCTGGGAATTTTGATATTCTTCATCCGGGTTATATCTATACATTTCAAACTGCTAAGAAACATTGTGATTATTTAATGGTGTTTCTTCAGAATGACCCATCAAAGGATAGGGCAAATAAGTACACACCTGTTGTTCCAAGAGCTGAGAGGTATAATGCATTAATGGAGATGGAATCGGTTGATGCAGTTTATGCTTATCAAAGTGAAGAAGAACTTAGAAACTTGATAGATTTCTTCAAACCTGATGTTAGAATCTTAGGTGAGGATTATATTGGTAAACGATTTACTGGTGATGATTTACCACCAAAGGTTATATATACTTCAAGAGCACATGGTTGGAGTACAACAAAGTTAAAAAATGATGTTACTATTCAAACTTTGAAAAATAATCCACAATTATTGTTAGCTCATCCAGAAGTTTTGGAATCAATCAAACAATTAAAATACGATGGAGATGAGTAATTCTGAATGTATTAGAGCTATTCAATCACTTAGTAGAAGAATACAAGGTGTTGACCCTAGAAAGTGGATGAGAGAATGTATAGAAGAATCCAATGGAAATGGTGATACCTTTAAACAATGTTTAATCAAAAAAATGGAAACCAAACCACATCTAACTAACCCAGAAGTTTATGCTGATGAGTTGTTGATGTTAATAAAAGGAAAGTGTAAGATAAATGAGTAGAGAAAAATGCATCACTTGTAAAAGTGAAACACCATATCATCTGAGTACTGATATAGAATATCGTTCTCATTATGTAGAAGGAGCAGGACAACTATGTGAATTATGTTGGAATGATTACTTCGAAGATGATGAAAGAGTATTAATGATTTCTGAGAAAATCATAAAAGATAATCCTAACAATTATACGTTAGGTGAAAAAGTTAGAACAATATATAATAAATTAACAAAATGAAATTAGATTTTAGAGCAAGAACAACATTTACAATTACCAATGTAACAAAACCGATTACTTTAAATTCGGATGATTTTAAAAACGTTGAACCACCATTTACAGGTGATACCGAAGAACAATTTTATGAATATATTTCAGATGTACTTAGTTCTTGGGATGGTGAAGAATTTTTAGAAGATAACAAAGAACATTTCTCTGAAGAGATGGCAAATAAATTGTATGATACATTTGTAGAATATCCAACAATAGAGATGTTTGATTCACGATACAAAAGTGATGAAGTAGTAGTAGATGGTGGTAAGATTGATGATAATTATAGAAGATACGCTGGATTTAACCCAATATACACACCAAAATATGAATAAATTAACGTATCTTATCACAGAAGATGGTGAAACTTACTCAATGGAGTTTATCACCGATAGAACTGCAAGTTGGACTGAATCTCAGTATATGAGACATCGTACCAATATTCAAATGAATTTAATTGGTGAAGAACCAACAAATGAAACCAAACCAACCGCAAGAAAAATAGATTTTTAGATTATGGCAAATCATATGGAAACGTATATCAACATTAAAAATGGTGATATCAAAGTAGCAGAAAAATTAAAAGAAATATTCACACCACCAGAAGGTGATTACGAAACTAGTACCGAAGATTTATATAAAAGATTGTATGGTGATGAAGCACCTGAGGAATACGATAGAGGTTGGGTATGTGATAACTTAGGTGCTAAATGGGTTTATTCTGATTTTGAATATGATGAAGAACCTCAACATATTCATCTAATGTTAACATCAGCTTGGAGTGTACCAATTCAGTTATTAGAGAAGTTAGGAAAAATTCTAACTGATATCAAAGAAGATTGTTATATTTGTGGTACTTATGAAGATGAATCGATGGACCCATGTGGAGCTTTTATCTACGCTAAAGATTATGATGATATCGAAGATTACGATGATGAGTACGATTGGGATAAAGATGAAGAAGATGATTTCTATCGTGAAACTTGGCATGATAAGATAGCTGAGTTAGGAAAAGAAGTAGAGGGAGCTTACTTAGAGTTTTTAGAAGATAAGAAAAATAATCCTGAGGATTATGAATAATATATTATATTTATTAACATAAACACTATCTAAATATGGGACTTAAAGAAACTCTAGCAAAAAAGATTTTAGAAGCTAAGTTGAATAAAGCAACTAAGCACGCTCAATCTTACATTCAGAAATTACAACAAAAATTTGATGATTTAATCAGGTCAGAAAAGGAGTAGTAAAATTTACTAAAATTTATTAAAAAAAGTTGGGAAAATCCTTGGATATCTCAACTTTTTTTCGTATGTTAGTACTGTAATTGAGTGGGGATATTCCCAAAACCTTTAAAATGTTATTATGAATTATTTAATCCATCCTGAAACCTTAATGTTTAACGCTAAATCTCGCATCAAAGGATTTAGTGAAATGATTACGCATGGAAGCGTTCAACAACACACACTATTAGAACTAGCAACTGAGGTTGCTGAAGAGTGGACAAATGATTGGGATGAAGACCAAGGATTTGGTTCTTCTGATGGAACTTATATGTTGAAAGAGTTCATCGATTCCGTAATAGGGTTGGTTCATTGGAAGCACCATAAGAAGGAGTATTCTACTGAGTTTAATCCTGTATTAGAAGTTGTAAAAAAATAAGATATGTTAAATAATAAAATTGATTTTGAGACTCTAAGTAAAGTTGAAAACGAATTCGGTAACTTTGAAATCGGACAAGTTCATGGTGGTGGTAATCCCATCTACCTACGATTCGGATATTGGAATCGAGTGGATGTAGTGAAACTCAACGAAATCTTAGATTATCATGCTACGGCAATTGAAGATGAGTGGTATGATGATGATTGTGGATACAAATATAACTATAAATTGGTGTAAAGATATGAACGAATACTTAGAAGAATTGATGTTAGCTAATACCGATTTCTCCTCAGAACAAATAGTTGAGATGGAAAATTGGGAAATCCTCATGCATTTGGGGTGGGAATGATTAAACCAAAAGAAGAGTTTAAATTATCAGTTAGAACCCTAAACCTAATGGTAAGAATGGGGCACACAAACCTAAAAAATGTGGTCAAAAATATCCAAAAAAATCGAAAAAAAAGTACGAAATAATTTGGATATGTCAAATATTTTACATATATTAGTACTGTAATTGAGAGTAAAACCTAAAACACTATTTATGAAAAATTATCAAATCGTTTTAACTACTTTTGTTTCCTTCTTTATCGCTTATTCGGTATTGGTTGGAATAGCACAACAATATGTTCATTTCGCAGGTCCTCTGAATGAGATGGCAGTATTTATCCTTGCTTCAACAATGGGATTCATATCCCTTATTGGTTGGAATTGGAAAGGATTATGGAACTGGTTAGTAAAATCTTAAAACTTAAAACTATAAATTATGATGAATTGTACGATAAAAGTAATGGCTCAGTATTTCGAAAATTATTCAGATACTAACACACCTTATTGGAAACCAAAAGGTGGACAGGAATTTCAAATTGTAATTGATTCAGATACTATATTGTATTCTGATGAGTTAAAGAGTCATCTTACAACTTTAGTAGCTGCTCAATCCAATGAGCATTGTAAGTATGAGTACATCGAACATGATGTTGAGTTTATTAAACCAATAGTATTGGAAAGTAAGGAGTTGGAGAGTTTAATTCAAACTGAATTTGCATAGTGAAAACCTCAGTTCACCATACATTAGATAAGGAGCAGGCAAACCTTCTGAAGAAGTTAGATGCTTGGTTAATGGATAATATGCTTACACAAGGTGGTGAGGAATTGGTGATGAAATTAAGAGAGTTAATTACCAAAATTGAAGAAGCGGGTTATTATGATACACCCACAAAAGAACTCTTGAATGAGTTAAGATATCAGTATATGAAGGATACTAAAGAGGAATCTGATTAACTGATATTTATATGAACCGAATAGTTTTGAAAATCGGTTTTGTTGTTTAACTAAAGGGAAACCTATGAGAAAACACATTATATTAGGATTATTGATAGTTGTTGCTCTACTATCGTTTGGAATGAGTGATTCCAAAGAAAAAGGGCAAAACCTTCCAACAATTGAACAATTGGAAGAAGAACAAAGATTAAAAGAACAAGCTATAAAAGATAGTATAGCTAGTTACCACAAAGTTGAATTGGATAATTTCCTATCAGCAATCGGATTTAGAGAGAGTGGTAATAGATACGATATAACTAATACATTTGGTTATATGGGAAAGTATCAGTTTGGTAGAAGTACTCTAAAAGGATTAGGATACAAAGTATCCAAAAAGGAGTTTCTAAATAACCCAGACTTACAAGAAGAAGCAATGTTATCTTTGTTAAACCATAACAAAGAGAAACTACAACAATATATTGATGTTTATGATGGTAAAACTATAAACGGAATATATATTACTGAGAGTGGTATCCTTGCAGCTGCTCACTTAGGAGGACAGGGTTCTGTACGAAGATACTTTAGAAACGGAAAGGTTTTTAAGGATGGGTATGGAACTAAAATTACTTCCTATATGAGTCAGTTTAGTGGATACGATATCAAATTAAATTAAGTTATGAAAAAAATACACTTCGGTTGTGGCTGGAACTTCTTAGAAGGTTGGGATAATACAGATATGGTAATTCCACCTAACTTAACCAAAGAACAAGAACAACGCATCAAAATAATAGATGTTACTCAGACTCTACCTTATGAATCTGATAGTGTAGACTTTATATTTCACGAACATATGATTGAACATATCGATGAAGTCGATGGTTACTCTTTCCTAAATGAATGTTATCGTATATTAAAACCAGGTGGTGTAATGAGAATATCATGTCCATCTATTGATGGTGCTATGGATGTATATCATAATTGGGATAATGTTAGTGATGAGTGGAAGCAAGAATCTGGTCTAGTAACTAAAGCTAGATTTATTAATCATTTTATTTATTATGAAACTGCTGGATATCAAGGTAAAAAGTTTGAAGCTGATGGTAGTATTAAGATGGTAAATAATCCAAATTATTGGCATAAGTATATGTATGATAGAGAGGACTTTGATTATAAGTTAAAGTACATTGGATTTAGTGATGTAAACTTTGTTAATAAACATGAAAGTCAATACTCAGAATTAAAAGGTTTAGAACGAAGGTTTGGTGGTAAATTTAAATTATGGCCAATCGAAAGTGATATAACATTAGAAACTAAAAAGTAAATTAAACTATGAGAAAATCGTTATGGATAGCTTTAGGGTTATTTTTCGTAGGCTGTGCCTACATCGGAGTACTTCTTCCTGGAGTACCAACCACATTTTTTGTAATACTAGCTGCATGGGCATTTAGTAAATCATCTGAGAAATTCAATAAGTGGTTACACGAACATCCATTGTTCGGAAAGTATCTTACCAATTGGGAAACCAAAAAAGTATATCCAACTAGAGGTAGATGGGCTATGGTAGGAGTTATGTGTATTTCTTTAATTTCAATGTTCTTTACAGTTCCTCTTAGGGTTGTAGGGTACGCTGCTATTACATTTGTACTGATTATAATTTGGGCATTTAGATACCCTGGTTCAGTTGAAGAATATGATAAACGAATTAAAGAAGGAAAGAAAATTGGCTGGTTCAAATAAAATACCAAATATCAATCCAACTAATATAGGATTTGGAATAAAAACGTATGTACCAACTATTGATTATTATTTAGATTTAATCAAAAGTGGTACTAACTTTAAATTCATCAGATGTAATCACGGATTATTAGACCCTTTTGCTAGGTCTATGAGTAATACCGAATTCAATAAATTAGTTTCCAATAAAGAATATAGAAAGATAGCAGAAAAAGTAGCTGAGTATCATACTCATCATCATCCTCAACTTAGAAGATGGCATGGTGATATGAATGAGAAGTATATTCAGTTACTAACTTTCTTTGTACAATTTTTTAATGATGAGATTCTTAATGAAGATAGTGAGTTTGATTTTGGAATATCGTTATGTAATGGAATTTGGAGAGCATCTGATAATGTAGAACATAAAGATGTAATAAGTAGAGGTAACGCATTTCTATCTTTAAGTCAAAATTTAGATAAGATATATTTTCATGGAGGTTTAGCTAGACACTATGCAGTTACAGGTGAAATATTTCAATTATTTGATTTACTTAATGAATTAGATTATGATGTTATATTTGTGGGAGCTCCTTACTTTAAGATAGCTGAAGCTGTATATAACATAAAGAACTTTATACATATTCCTATATCTTATACAAATGCTATTAAAAACTTCGATGAAACAATAGTTACTCTAAAAAATACAATTAAGAAAAAAGAAACAATCATATTCAATTCTTGTGGACATGATTTAACTTTTTACTTAGCTGATAAGATTAGAGGTATTGATGTATCTCAGATGGATGTTGGTAGAGCATTGGATTGGAATATTAATAAAAGCTTTGTAAGGAACGAACATATTGAAGCGTTTAATAACTTACCAAATGGTATTTACAAACCTTGGGAACAATATGGTGAGAATCCTTGGTTAACTTGGGCAAGACCTACTCATATGAATGTAGTAAAACGATTGAGGCAAAACAATGAATAAAGTATTTGGTATTGGAATGAACAAAACAGGTACTACAAGTCTCAAATTTGAGTTTATGAGATTGAGATATAATGTAGGTGACCAAAGAGAGATTGAACAAAAGTTTTGGGCTTGGAAAAATAAAAGATGGGATGTTATAATTGATTATTGTAAAAGATATGATTTCTTTCAGGACTTTCCATTTTCATTTCCAAATACCTACAAAGAAATGGATAAAGTATTTGATGCTAAGTTTATATTAACAATAAGAAACTCAGCTGAAGAATGGTATGATTCATTAGTTAGATTTCAAACTAAAACTGGAGCATTTAATTCAAATGGAAAATTACCAAATGCTCAAAATCTGAAAGAAGCAATTTATATCAGAAAAGGTTGGATGTACGATACTCATGTGAGTTTGTTTGATGTAACTGATGATGATTTATATAACAAAGAAGTATTAATAAAAACATATAACAAATATAACGAAGAGGTTATTGATTATTTTGGAGATAGGGAAGATTTTTTAGTTTTAAATTTAGCAGAAAAAGATTCTTATAATAAGTTCTTAGAATTTATGGGAGAAGAAAGTCCTTATAGTACATTCATGCATAAAAACAAATCTAAATAAATTTGTAATTCTCAATTATTTTTCGTATATTTGTATAAATAAATTAGGTAAAAAGTATGGCAAACGGAATTTACAAAGTAACCGATGAGTTTGAAGAAAAGTTAGCACATTACACTGGTGCTAAATACGCAGTAACATTAGATAATATGAGTAATGCTTTATTTTTAGCATTGTATTATGAAAATCATATTAAAAAAAGTATTAAAGGAGGTTGGGTATCATGTCTATCCAGAACATATCCATCTGTACCTTGTGAAATCATTCACGCTGGATTAAAAATAAAATGGATACCTGTTGAAGGTAAAACTATTAAAGGTGCATACCAATTAGAGAATAGTAATGTATGGGATTCAGCTCTATCATTTACAGCTGATATGTACCAAAGTGGTACACATATGTGTGTATCATTTACAGGTCCTTACAAACATTTTAAATTATCGAAAGGTGGAGCAATTCTAACTGATGATTATGAAGCATATCTTTGGTTTAGAAGAGCAAGATATAGTGGTAGAAGAGAAGTATCTTATCACGAAGATAACTTTGATATGATTGGATGGAACTTTTATATGATGCCTGAACTTGCAGCTAGAGGTTTATTACTTATGGGTCAATTCTATAATATGGATGGAACTAAAAAACATAATGAGGATTTGGAGTTACCATATCCTGACTTAAGTAAATTTGATGTCTATACTAAGGTAGATTTATGATAGGTATAATGCAACCATATTTCTTTCCGTACATTGGATATTTTCAACTTATCCAAGCGGTAGATTCATATGTTAATTTAGACCATGTATCTTTTATGAAACGGAGTTATATGGTTAGAAACACATTAAAGAATGATGTTAACATTTCTATATGTGTTCAAGGTGCTAGCCAAAATAGAACCTGTGATGAGGTGTGTACTTTATCCGATAGTAAATGGTTCGATAAGTTTTATAAAACATTAGAACATCAATATAAGAAGGAACCTTTTTATGATGTGATTATGAAAGAGATTATTGAACCTTGGAAAGAGAATGTATTATTAAAAAATGAGATTTCAATATCAGATTTTAATTTCAGTGCTATTATTAGAATATGTAACTACTTAGATATTGATACTGAATTTCATACAACAAGTGTTGGTATAACTGAAAGAAAATTGAATGAAGGAATACAAGATATTACTAAACACTTCAATGATAACCACTACATTAATGCAATTGGTGGACAGAGTTTGTATTATAGAAATGATTTTGAATCGGTTGGTTTAAAATTAAACTTTATACAAATGAAAGATTTAGATGTGGATAACCCATATCTATCTATTTTAGATTTATTATTCAGATATGATAAAGAACATCTAAAAAAACAATTAAATAAATACGAATTAATATGAAAAATAAAGTTATAATTTTTGGTATATTGGATACAGCTGAGTTAGCTCATTATTATTTAACTAATGATTCTGAATATGAAGTTGTAGCATTTACAGTTAATAAAGAATATATGAAAGGTGATACATTTACACCAATAAATTCTGATAAATCATATCCAGTTGTACCATTTGAAGAGTTAGAAAATACATATCCACCATCTGATTATTTATTCTTCGCACCAATGACTGGTGTAAAAATGAATAATGTTCGTAAAAGAATTTACGAAGAAGGTAAGGAAAAGGGATATGAGTATATTTCTTATGTATCTTCTAAGGCAACTGTTTGTGATAACAAAATAGGTGAGAATTGTTTTATCTTAGAAGATAATACACTTCAACCATTTACTGAAATTGGTAACAATGTTGTTATGTGGAGTGGTAATCATATCGGTCATCATGGTAAAATCGAAGACCATGTATTCTTTACATCGCATGTTGTACTTTCAGGACATTGTCTTGTTAAGGAACGAGCTTGGATTGGTGTAAACGCAACCATAAGAGATTATATTACAATAGGAGAGGGTTCATTAATTGGTATGGGAGCTTTGGTAACAAAGAATACCGAAGATGATGGATTATATATGGGAGCTCCTGCTAAATTACAAAAAGCACCAGCAAGTAGAGTTTATTAATATGTGGGTAGATAGAAAAAATATATTTAACGATGAACATTCACAAGTTCCAATAATTGATATCATTGGAGATAGGTGGAGAATCTATTACTCTACTAGATTAAATGGTAAGAGTGTACCTATGTGGATTGAGGTTGACCCAAAGAACCCATCTACAATATTAGGTAAATCAGATAAACCCATTTTAGAATTAGGTAAGCCAGGTTCATTTGATGTTGCTGGAGTAATGCCAACGGATATTATAAATCTAAATGGTTTAAAATATATGTATTACATTGGATGGACTCAGAGAATGGATGTTCCATATCATAATACGATAGGATTAGCAGTTAGTAGTGATAATGGTGATAGTTGGAAAAAGGTATCTAAGGGTAGTGTATTTGGTTCAGATGATATTGAAACTGGATATACTGGTACGATTGATGTAGTGGAGGGTGATAATATGTATTTTGGTTATTACCTATCTTGTAGGGATTGGAAAGAGTTTGATGGGAGAATGGAACCTATATATGATATCAAAATAGCTCAATCTAAAAATGGATTAGGAAATTGGAAACCACTAAATATATCAGCTGTATCTTTGAAAGAAGGTGAAGGTGGTATATCAAAAGCATCGGTATTAAATATTGAAGGTAGATATTATATGTGGTATTCTACAAGAATGGAATCTGATTATAGAGAGAATTCTGATAGAAGTTATAGGATTAAATGTTCAGTTAGTGATGATTTAATTAATTGGGAAGAATCAGAAAAATTTGGATTAGATATAGATATTAATAGTGAGTGGGATAATATTATGGTAGAATACCCAGAAGTATTTGAATATGATAACGATATTCACTTATTATATAATGGTAATAAATTTGGAGAAACAGGAATAGGATATGCTAGACTTAAAAAATGATGGAATAACAATATTGAAGGGATTCTTTGAACCAGAAACCATTGAGGAACTGAGAGAATCAGCTAAAAATGTATTCAGAATACAATTCAAACATTTTGGATATTCTGATGAAACTTTTGAAGAATCTATGGTTAGGTTATTTGAAGAACAATTTGATACATTTCAAAATTGTGGTAAGTTGATTCAATCTGGATTGATTGAGTTATACAATATAGCTTATCACGATAAGTTAATAGAACAACTAAAGTTATTTGGGTTAGATAATCCATTAGTATGTACACGTCCAGTTCTTTTCTTTAATCATCCAAAGTTAGCTAAAAAAGAACAATACTACAAAACACCAATGCATCAAGATTATCCATCAATGTTAGCATCATCTGATTCGGTGGTAGTTTGGATTCCACTTATGGATGTATCCAAAGAAAATGGTTCAGTTATATTTTATCCACAATCTCATTTATTAGGTCCTTTGAAAAATGGAGTAGATGAAAGTGGATTCGCAGAAGTTGAATTTAATAAAGATGATTACGATAAAATTCAACCATCATTAAAAATGGGAGATATAGTTGTATTTTCTACTTTATTAGTACACGAATCGGGAACTATACTAAATGATGATATTAGATGGTCTTGTCATTTTAGATATACTAATTTAAATGATAAGGATTTTATTGAAAGAGGATTTCCTTCACCATACCTTTATAAATCAATAGCATGAAAATATTTCAAATAGGTTTTAATAAGTGTGGTACAAAATCCCTTTCGGATTTCTTTTCCAATAATGGATATCTCTCAGTACATTGGGATAACTACAAATGGGATAATCACTTCACCCAAAATCTAAAAGAGAATAAACCCCTTTTGGATGGTACGAACCCCCACGTCGTTTTTTTTAGTGATATTGGGTTTGTTCAAAGACAATTTCAGATATTCGCACAACAATACCCCACGTCGAAATTTATTTATAATGTAAGAAATATTGATAGTTGGTTAGATAGTAGAGAAAGACAATATAAAAAACATCCCCTGGCTTTTTCTGATAACTTTGGATTTACGATTCAAGCTGGCTTAGATAGAAGAGATTATTGGAAATCCGAATGGTTGTATCACAAAAAAGTTATAGAAGAATACTTTGTAGGTTTACAAGCGGAGAGGTTATTAAAGTTTGATATAGAAAAAGATGGAGTGGAGAAGTTAATCGAATTCTTACCCCATATGGAATTCACTAATTTGGAGTTTCCACATAGTAATAAAGGATAATGTTTTTAAGTAAGAAAGAGTTAGATAAGATAGGATTCAAATCCATTGGTGAAAATGTGTTAATATCGGATAAGGCATCGATATACTCACCTCACACCATAACGATTGGTAACAACGTTAGGATAGATGATTTTGCCATTCTTTCACAATCTGAGGAATTGATTATTGGAGATTATGTTCACATAGGTTGTTATACTTCCATCATTGGTTCAGGACCAGTGAAGCTGGAGGATTTTGTATCTATTAGTGGGAAAGTTTCGATTTATTCTTCAAACGATGATTATACAGGACTTAAAATGACAAATCCAATGGTTCCTAAAGAATATACAGGAATAAAGAGTGGTGAAGTAACAATCCGAAAACATACTATTATAGGATGTAATTGTGTAGTGTTACCAAACACAATTTTAGGTGAAGGAGTATCGGTTTCTTCTCTTTCACTTTTAAATGGAACTTATGAAGAGTGGGGAGTATATTCAGGAAACCCAGCAAAAAGAATAGGTAAAAGAGTAAAAAGATTATTAAGATATGAACAAGCTTTACGAAATAATTAATGGAATCCTAAAAGAGAACGATTTAGATACGTTTGATAAATTTGAGGATTCACACCATCTAAAGAATGATTTAGGATTGGATTCATTTAATCTAGCAGAATTAACTGTATTGATTGAGGATGAATATGATATTGATATCTTTGAAGGAGATTTGGTATTTACGATTGGTGATATAAAACAAAAGTTAAATGGATAAGATTTTTCTTATTGATAAAAATGAAATAACTTATAACGATTTAATAAGTTATGTAAATGGACAGATAACCATATGGGATTCCCAATACTCTGATTTAGAGAGATTTATATTGGATACCATCAAACGATTAGCTTCTGAACCTTATATAGAGAACCATTCTCATTTGATTGATGTGATGGAGGATACAAACGGAAATATTGAATTGAAAACTTCAGGAACAACAGGAGAACCAAAGATAATTTACCAATCGTTTGAAAAGATGATTAGAAATATCAAACTGAAGGATGAGGATATGGTTTGGGGATTATTTTATCCTATTAATAGAATGGCTGGTTATCAAGTTCTTTTTCAAGCTCTTTTGAACAAAGATACTTTGGTAAATATGAATGGATACCAATATAGTGAGATACAACAAAGAATACTAAGTTATGGAGTAACTCATATATCTGCTACACCAACTTTGTACAAAATGATATTAGATAGGGTATATCCTAACGTAAAACAAATAACATTTGGTGGTGAACGTTCTTCAAAAGATTTACAACACAAAATATCAGATTATTTTCCAAACGCTAAAGTTAAAAATATCTATGCATCAACTGAAGGTGGGAGTTTATTTGCTTCAAATGGTGATACTTTTACCATTCCTACTAAATTTATGGATAAGATTAGGATAAAAAATGATGAAATTTGGTTACACAAAGATATAGTTGGTGATTCATTTCACATAAAATGGGATGGAAATTGGTATAATACTGGTGATTTAGTTACATTTGTAAACAAAAATGAGTTCAAAATCGTTGGAAGAAGTACGAATATCGTAAAAATTGGAGGATATAATGTGAATTTAGAACTAGTTGAATCAAAAATCCAGCAATTGGATGGTGTAAAATTGGTAAAAATCACTTCAAAAGAGAATTCTGTGTTGGGAAATATCTTAATTGGTGAAATAATTCATTACGATGGGTATTCTTTGATTGATATCAAGCGTAATATGAAAAATGTGTTGGAAAAATGGGAGATTCCAACGAAATTAAAAGTTGTAGAATCAATAGAACTAACTGAAAATGGAAAAATTAAGAGGTAAAATCATAGTAACTGGAATTTCCAAAGGATTGGGATTCGAAACAACTAAGAAATTATTAGATTGTGGATGGGATGTAATTGGTATAAGTAGAACTTATAATGATGAATTTTGGGATTATCCCGGCTTCCAATGGTTAAAATACGATTTATCAGATTCTCAACAAATTGAAGGTTTTCTTAAAGAAAATATAGGAAATAAAGAAAAAATTTACGGATTCGTTAACAACGCTGCGCTAGCTTACGATGATATAATTACCAATATGAAGGTAGAAAAGTTGGAAAATATGTATAAAATTAACGTATTTTCACCAATTTCTATTACAAAATTTTGTTTAAGGAACATGCTATTTCATAAAACAAAAGGTTCAATTATTCACATTTCTTCAATAAGTGTTCATACAGGATATAATGGATTATCAATGTATGCTTCTACAAAAGGAGCGATTGAAGCGTTCTCAAAGAACACCGCTAGAGAGTGGGGAAGGATTGGAATTCGTTCAAATTGTATTGTAGCTGGGTTTATGGAAACTGAAATGAGTGGTACATTAAGTGATGAACAAAGAGATAGAATTTACAAAAGAACTTCACTTAAAAAACCAACTGATACTAAATCAGTAGCAAATACCATAGAATTTTTACTATCTGATGGTTCAAATTCAATTACAGGTCAAAATATAAACGTAGATTCGGGAACAATATAATGGAAGATATAGGATTTATAATAATTATAATATTTGGAGGACTTTTATCAGGATATTTACGATATTCGGAGTATAAAGATTTGGATAAGTGAAATATTTTTCGTATATTAGTACAAATATAGTAGTAGATGAACAAAATTAAATATGATTTTTCACAAATGAAGTTTGCGTTAGTAGCTCATGATAATAAAAAAGCTGATATGGTTGCTTTTGTAACCAAAAGATTGGATTTTTTCAATAGAGAAGATGTAGATATTGTAACCACTGGAACAACTGGTGCTCATTGTGAACACGCTGGAATTACTAAAGTTCAAAAACTTTTATCAGGTCCACTTGGTGGAGATGCACAAATTGCAGCAATGGTGAGTACAGGTGAAATAACTGGAGTTATCTTTTTAAGAGACCCATTGGGAAAACACCCTCACGATGTGGATATCAATATGTTGATGAGATTGTGTGATGTACACAATGTACCACTAGCAACAAATTATAAAACTGCTAGTATTTTGATAAAATGGTTTAAAAATCAAGTAAAATGAAAATTTACATAGTAATAGCATTTAATAAACAAGACTTCTACCCCGTAGGAGTTTGTGATAGTTTGGTTTTAGCTAAACAATACGCTCAAAGGGAGTTTAAAGAAAGAGCTCGTTCACATAGAGTGTATGTTTATGAGAAAACAATGAACGCTCCACAATTGTTGGAGGATAAAATAGTATTTAAATTATAAAAAGGAAAAGAGTTATGAATTACGCATTGACGTATGATGATATTCAGCTGGTTCCAGCATTTTCGAATATCAAATCAAGAACAAATATCAATCTTCGTACAAAGTTGAGTAGAAGATATGGATTATTAAATCCTATCGTAGCTTCACCAATGGATACAGTTTGTGAGTTTGATATGGCTTTAAAAATGGCACAATTAGGAGGTGTTGGTTGTATTCATAGATTTATGAGTATTACTCACCAATGTGATATTGTAGAAGAATTATATACAGCTATTCATCACGAAAGAGTAAATGAACCTTCAATAGCGGAAGCTTGGGGAGTTATGTATGATGATTGGCATGGTGAAATTCCTCACGTTCCAATTATGGCTGCTATCGGAGTTCAAGAAGAGGATAAGAAAAGAGCAAAAGCATTGGTTGAAGCTGGGGCTAATGTTCTACTAATCGATGTAGCTCATGGAGACCACCAAAATGTTATTGATATGATTCATTGGTGTAAAACACAAGATGATTTGGTAATGGTAGATATCATAGCTGGAAATATAGCTACACAATCAGCTGCTGAAACCTTATTAGCTTATGGAGCTGATGGTTTGAGAGTTGGTATTGGTGGTGGTTCACTTTGTACAACGAGAATGAAAACTGGATTTGGTGTTCCAAATGTAACTTCATTAGAAGAAGTTTTGAAAGTGAGTGGAGTACCAGTTATGGCTGATGGAGGTATTAGAAGTAGTGGTGATATGAGTAAAGCTCTAGCAATTGGAGCTGAAACTGTAATGTTGGGTTCCTTATTAGCTGGAACTGATGAATCTCCTGGTAAGATTTTGGAAACTTCAAAAGGATTATATAAAAGATATAGAGGTTCAGCATCATTGGAAACCAAAGTAACTCACGGACAGCAAGAAAGAAATGTTGAAGGAGAATCTACAACAATTCCATACAAAGGTGGAGTAAAATTCATTGTAAATGGATTATTGGATGGAGTAAAATCAGCACTATCTTATGCTGGAGCTGAAGAATTAAGATTTTTTTATCCAGAATATGTAATTGTAACTAACGCAGGACAGAATGAAGCTAAACCACATTTACTATAATGATAAAATGGTTCAAAACAAATAAAAAGTTGAGAGAAATTCTCAATAAGAAACAAGAAGAGATTGATAATCTCAGAAATGACTGGTTTCTGAAACGAAAAGAGATTTCAGATTTGAAAAGAGAACTTATGTTAGCTAGAAGAATGTGGGATATTTCAGATAAAACAAAAAAATACTAATATGGAAGCAAAAAAGAAAGCAATTATAGTTAGTGGGTACTTTAACCCAATTCACAAAGGACACTTAGAGTTATTTGAGTTAGCTAAACAAAATGCTGATAAACTTTGGGTGATTGTAAATTCAGATAAACAAAGAGAACTGAAAGGTTCTGAGTATTTTATGGATGAGGATGAGAGATTACAAATCGTAAAAGCTATTAGATATGTAGATTACGCTCTGATTTCTCAAGATACCGATAAAACTCAATGTGAAACTCTTAAACAATTCTCAGAAATGTTTAGTGAAGTATATGATTTAGCATTTGCTAATGGTGGAGACCAAAATAACGATACAATTCCAGAAGCTGAGGTTTGTAGAGAAAATGGTATTCAATTAATGGATGGATTGGGAGTTAAAATCCAATCTTCATCTTGGTTATTAAAATAATGATAAAAAAGTTCAAATTATTTTGGGATAAGTTTACAACGAGATTCGCTGTACCTTTACTAATTGTGAGTATGGTTTGGAATACTTACTTAGGTTGGGAGAGTAGAACCAATGCTAGAGCAGCAGAATATAGATTCAAATCCTATATATTAGAACACAGACATTTACCAATTGAAGAAAATATCTATACTATAACTTCGGTTGATGGTGAAGAAATTGAAATTGATGAATCAACATATGGAGAAGTGGATTGGAGATGGTTGAAAGAAAATGGATGGG
>Ga0228662_1000116_pt1 | contig 43461 bp, 42 predicted proteins | sample 76DmetaG_FD_183173 | JGI IMG/M metagenome (GOLD analysis project Ga0228662, IMG submission 183173) | Seawater microbial communities from Monterey Bay, California, United States - 76D | ecosystem: Environmental > Aquatic > Marine > Coastal | place: USA: California | collected 2016-11-10
ATTGGGTTGGGAACACGTGGTTATTACCGTTGACGAAAGTCAAGCCTCCTATCCCACACTCGACCCAAGTCTTTTGAAAGAAGTAGTGGAAATTCGTGTCATTAAAACCCAAACCCGAGAGCCATTACGTTGGTATTCTCGCTTGGTTTCGGGAAATAATCGAGGGGGTATTCCTCAAGGCGTAGTAAAAACGAAATCACTGTTTCAAAAAATAGCTGCTTACATTCGGGGGAACTGTTTTATACCCGATGCACGAAAAGGGTGGGTTCCTTTTGCACTGAAAGCGGCAAAGAAACTTTTAAAAGAGGAATCTTTTTCATATTTGATCACAACGGGTCCTCCGCACTCTACTCATTTGGTAGGCTTGGCCTTAAAAGACACCTATCCAATTTCATGGTGGGCAGATTTTCGAGATCCCTGGGCAGATCTTTTCTACAACGCCTCCTTGTATAGAACTCAAAAATCGATTGCAAAAGACCAAGCCCTAGAAAAACTGGTTTTACAAAAAGCGGATGGAATACTTACTACCTTAGGAGGAAGACTCCACGATCAGCTAAAAGCCATAGCACCCAAACAAACCTTTACTGCACTACCCAACGGTTATGATGCCGATTTGATGGCCTCAGTAAAAGGATCGCCTCCCAAAGGAATTTTCCATGTTGTTTTTACAGGTCTATTAACACAAAATCAAGAATACGATTCTGTTATTAAGGCACTCGCAAAATTTCAAGAACAGCATGCCATTCAACTGAGCTTGGCAGGTCAGATATCTACTGAAATTGTCACCGAAATTCAAAGGGCATTACCGCATGTCAAAGTCATCAACAGAGGCTACCTCTCTCATAAAGAAGCGGTTAAGTTGATGAAAAACGCCCATTTATTATTGAATTTTATTTTTAAAGGAGCGCAAACACAAATGATCTCGGGGAAGTTATTGGAATATATGGCCACCGGAGTTCCTTTACTCTCCATAGGCGATCCCGATTCAGAGGCAGGAAAGTTTATAAACCAAGGATCAGAAACCAAAATGATGGTAGCCGATAATCATAAGGGGATTTTAGAATTTATTCAGCGAGTAGCTAATCAAAAAGAAACCCTTCAAAATGAATTTCCCAACTTAGCTCAATGGAGTCGTGAAGGTTTGACAAAAAGGTTGGTGAAAGATGTATTATTAAAAAATTAAGATTTTTTGGTTTTATTTCTTTTTTAGGATCGGAAATTAAGAACAGTCCAAGTCTCAGCCCAAGTGTAATACCTATAATAAAATAGTGCGGATTTATTTTAGAAAAAAGAAGCCAACTCCAAGCCTGTTTAGAGTACAGCAACTACATGATAACTTTGTTCAGGTTTCATGATTTAAGTGTTAAGAAGGGACTAAGGTTTATTTGTAAAACCCTTTCTTGTTTAAATATACCCAGCTGGCAGAGGGAATTAAGGCTTCTGCACTTTTTCCTTCTTTTAAGATTTTTCTGATCTCTGTAGACGAATACGCTAATTTAGGTGCCTTGACAAACTGAATTCTTTTACGGGCTGGGCTTGTTTCAGGAACACTAACTTCGTTACTTCTGGGGTACACATAAACCTGAACTAGTTCTACAATTCTCTGAGATTGTTTCCACTGATCAAAATGTTCAAGGTTGTCCTCGCCCATCAACAGGACAAATTGTTTATCGGGATGGATTTGAACTAAATGTTCTAGGGTATGGATGGTATAACTGGGTTTTGGAAGAGAAAATTCAACATCATTTACATTTAAATTAGGCTGATCTTTTAGGGCAAGGCGAACCAGTTCTAATCGGTGTTGATCTTCTAACAACGAATCCTTGACTTTAAAGGGATTTTGTGGGCTCACTACAAACCAAACTTGATCAAGGTCTGTATGCTCCGCAAAATAGTTCCCTAACGCCAGGTGTCCTTTATGAATCGGATTAAAGGTTCCAAAATATAAGCCAATTTTTTTCACAGGGTAAAGGTAGGCATCCCTTAGGAATTTAAGAAGTCAGAAACCACTTGTACAACTTCTTTTTTGGCAGTCTCCAAGTCTTGATTAATTAGACAATGATCAAATTGAGTTGCATATTCCATTTCTGTTTTTGCTTTTGCCAAACGTTCTTTGATGGTATCTTCACTATCTGTTCCTCGTTTTCTCAGGCGATTTTCAAGTTCTTTAATGGAGGGTGGTTTTACAAAAATAGCGAGGGTTTCTTTGGGATATTTTTTTTTGATGTTAATACCCCCTACTACATCAATATCAAATAAAACTTGTTTTCCTTCTGCCCAAAGCCGTTCTAATTCGGAAGTAAGGGTTCCGTAAAAGGTGTTTTGATAGACTTCTTCATATTCTATGAACGCTTTTTCTTCAATTTTTTTTTGAAATTCAAGGGCATTCATAAAGTAATAATCGATTCCATCTTTTTCTTTTCCTCGGGGTTTTCTTGAAGTAGCAGAAATTGAAAATCCTAGGGGGAGATCTTGGGCTAATAAATGACGTACCAAAGTCGTTTTACCACTTCCAGAGGGGGCAGAAAATACGATGAGTTTTCCGGAATTCAAATCAGAGGACGTTTAGGAGTTGTTCTTTTATTTTTTCCAATTCATCTTTCATTTGAACAACAATCTTTTGTAATTCAGAATGATTGGCTTTGGATCCAATAGTATTGATTTCTCTTCCGATTTCTTGGGCAATAAAGCCTAATTTTTTTCCGTTTGGAAAATCATTTTGCATGACCTGTTTAAAATAGTCTAAATGGTTTTTAAGACGTACTTTTTCCTCGGTGATGTCAAACTTTTCAAGATAAAAAATCAATTCCTGTTCAAAGCGATTGGCATCCACTTCGATTTTTAAATCTTCCAAGGCAGAACGGAGTTTTTGTTCAATTTTCTCATTTCGTTCAGGATCAGTTTTTACCACAGATCGAAGGAGGTCTTCAATAAGAGCAATGCGTTTTATAAAGTCTTTTTCTAGTGCATTACCCTCATCAGTTCTGTAGTTTTCAATATCCTCTAATACTTTATTTAATAAGTCAAAAAGGGTGTTTTTTTCAATTTCTTGTAAGGTTTCTCTTTCTGAGGAAAGCGTATCTGGCAATCGCATGGCTATGGTCATCATTTCATTTTCTGAAACATTTCCTATTGCTTTAAGCTGGTTCATATAAGACTTTACAACCGCAGTGTTGATTGTCGAGGGCGCATTTTGACCGTTAAATTCAATATAGATGTTTAAATCGATCTTCCCTCGATGCAATTTTTGCGCGATACGTTTTCTAATTTCCGTATCCATTTCTCTCAGATACGAAGGGGTTCGCAAGTTAATGTCGGCATTTTTACTGTTTAAGGAACGAATCTCAATGCTGAGATTTTTATCTTCCCATTGGGTTTCGGTTTTCCCAAAACCCGTCATGGACATGATCATATGTTATGGCTTAAAGTTCACGAATTTTGATGTTTCTAAATGACACTTTGTCTCCATGATCTTGTAGTCCTATCTTTCCAGATTTGATTTTCCCAAAATATTTATAGTTACAATCATCATTAAACTTAGAGTTGGAAACCAGCGTTTCCCACACTTCACCACGCAATGGAAATTCAACGATTTTAGTTCCGTTTAACTCAACACTCCCTTCGTTTTTATTGTGATCAATTGTAAGTAGGACGTGATTCCATTCTCCAGCAGGCTTACACACATCTTTTGAAGGTTGAACCATATCATAAAGTGCTCCTGCTTGATGGTATTTAGGATTCGCTTTCGCATCAGGATGTCTTTCGTTATCTAGGACTTGAATTTCTGGACCCGATGTGTAGGGTTTGTTATGACCCTCACCTTCTTGAACCCCCCAAAAGATCCCACTATTTCCTCCTTCAGAAATATTCCATTCGATAGATAATTGAAAACTTTTGTAGGTTTTGTCGGTAACAATATCATGGATGTAGTCTCCTTTGGGGCGAAGTTTAGGATCTAAGGAAAGGATCCCATTCTTAGCCTTCCAAATGGACTTAACTCCTTTACGGTTAAAGCGATGCCATCCATTAAGTGTTTCGCCATCAAATAATGACTCCCATTTTGCATCGTCAGCAGGAATTTTTTTTTCTTTTATGGGTGTATTACTGCTCATTAAGCCAATAGCCAAAAGGGCTAAAAATGTTTTTTTCATGAAATTATAGTTAAAAAGTTAAAGGTTTAAAATATTTCGTAAATGTTGGTCGTCTATAGATCCACCTGCGAAATCGTCAAAGGTTTTTTGCGTTGCTTCTATGATATGGCTTTGAATGAATGGGGCGCCTTCTCTTGCTCCCTGTTCTGGGCTTTTGATACAGCATTCCCATTCCATTACCGCCCAAACATCACAACCATATTCTGTAAGTTTAGTAAAAATCGTTTTAAAATCAATTTGCCCATCTCCTGGCGAGCGATAACGACCTGCACGATCAATCCAATCTCCATAGCCACCAAAAGCTCCTTTTTTACCATTGGGTTTGAATTCAGAATCTTTTACATGAAAGGATTTAATAAATTCATGGTAATGATCAATGTATTCGATATAGTCTAATTGTTGAAGTACAAAATGACTAGGGTCATATAAAATATTGACTCTTTTATGATTTCCTGTAGCTTCTAAGAAACGTTCAAAAGTTACTCCATCATGTAAATCCTCTCCAGGATGAATTTCATAACATACATCTACCCCATTGTCATCAAAGACATCCAGAATGGGTTTCCATCGTTTGGCTAATTCAGAAAAACCGAGTTCGACAAGTCCAGCAGGACGCTGAGGCCATGGATGCCAGGTGTGCCATAATAGGGCACCTGAAAAGGTAGCGTGGGTTTTTAATCCCAAACGTTTGCTTGCAACTGCCGCTTTTTTCATGGTTTCTATTGCCCATTCCGTTCTTGCTTTAGGATTTTTTCTAACCGCCTCCGGAGCAAAGTTGTCAAACATTAAATCATAGGCCGAATGAACAGCAACTAATTGACCCTGAAGGTGAGTGGAAAGTTCTGTTATTTCTAATCCATACGAATTAATTTTTCCTTTTAATTCATCACAATAAGTTTGACTTTCTGCGGCCTTATCAAGATCGATAAGAAATGTTTCCCAAGTGGGAATTTGAATTCCTTTATATCCTAAATCTGAAGCCCATTTACAGATGCCATCCAAACTGTTGAATGGAGCTTGCTTATCCACAAATTGTGCTAGAAAAATACCGGGTCCTTTTACTGTTTTCATTAGTTCTCCATGCTTTGCCATACGTTTCCATTTTTATGTGATTCAACAACTTTTTCTATGAAGAGCATTCCCCTAACTCCTTCATGCATGGTAGGGAATTCTCCTTTAAAAGCAGTCTCTCCTCTCAGGGCCTTAGCAACCCCTTTGTAAATATTTCCCATTGCATCAAAAATTCCTTCTGGATGACCGCCTGGCAATTTGGTTCCATCAGCGGCTACGTCAGAGACATAGGCATTTCCAGGTTTTATAACGCGCCTTGGCTCATCATCTTTTAAGTGGTAAAGGAAATTTGGATTTTCTTGTTCCCATTTGTAGGCCCCTTTGGTTCCATAGATGGCAACAGATAAATTGTTTTCTTCCCCAGTAGCGATTTGACTGGCTCTTAATACGCCTTTAAAGGTATCAGAAAAACGAACCAAAATGGTTCCATCAATATCCAATGTATTGTCTTCGTATAAATTATTTAAATCAGCAAGAATAGACTTCACCTCTTGTCCAGTAAGATATTCTACCATTTGAAAAGCATGGGTTCCAATGTCACCAATACAAGAACTTATTCCAGCTTTCTTGGGATCTAATCTCCATACTGTTTTACGAACTTCGGGATCGTGAATAACGGGATTAATCCATCCCTGATAATATTGGATATCTACTTTTTGAATGTCTCCCAATTCCCCTTCAGCGATCATATGTTTCATGTGTCGCACCATGGGGTATCCCGTGTAAGTATAGGTTACTGCAAAAATAGCATTGTGCTTTTTTTGCAAGTCCTGGAGTTCTTTCGCTTCGGCATAAGAAGTGGTCATGGGTTTTTCACAAATGACGTTAAAGCCATTTTCTAAAAGTTTTTTTGCCATTGGGAAATGCAAAAAATTAGGAGTTAAAATGGAAACCACTTCGATACGTTCCCCCTCAGGTTTTTTCATTTCTTCTTCAATGAAAGTGTCAAAATCAAGATACACTCGATCGGTATTTACGCCGATATGTTTGGCGAATTTTATGTTTTCTTCATAAACAGGGTTGAACACCCCACCTGTAATTTCGTAGCGATCATACATGTTTGACGCCACGCGATGTAAAACTCCGATAAGAGAATCTCCTCCTCCTCCTAGAACGCCAAGTCTAATTTTACTCATATTGATTTAATTTTAATGGTTTCGTTTTTAAAAAATAATAAAAATAGAATGAGGACAATAAAAGAAAAAATAGCGGGTTGAACCCAGATTTCTTTCCATAAATGTCCTCCCTCAATTGCATATTGATCAGTTAGCCATCCAGCAAAACGGAATCCGATGAGCATTCCAACGCCATAGGTGGCCAAAGTAATAAGTCCTTGTGCTGCACTTTTAAACTTTTCTCCAGCTTTAAAATCAGTGTAAATTTGTCCAGAAACAAAAAAGAAATCGTAGCATACCCCATGAAGAATAATTCCAAAGAGTAACATCCAAGTTTGTTCTCCAACATTTCCGAAGGCAAACAATAAGTACCGTATCCCCCAGGCTAAAATACCAACAATTAGTGCATTTTTTACTCCATATCGTTTTAGAAAAAGCGGGAGGAGTAGGAGGAATAATACCTCAGAGATTTGACCCATGATCATTTTAGATGCGGCAGCTTTCATTCCCAGTTCATTCAAAAATTGATTTGCATGTTGATAGTAAAAGGCAAGGGGAATGCAAACCAAAATAGAAGCAATAAAGAAAAACAGAAAACCTCGATCTTTTAACATGGCTAAAGCATCGAGTCCCAGAATTTCTCGTAAGGTAATTTTTTGTTGTCGATCTGCCTTTGGAGGTGTTTTGGGTAAAGTAAAACTAAAAATACCCATCATAAGGGATGCCGTAGCAGCCATATAAAAAGTGTATTGTAACACGGCTTTACCTTCCCAAGCAAAATATCCGATGGTAAGTCCCGCAATAATCCACCCTAAACTTCCCAATACACGAATGGGTGCAAATTCTTTAGCTGGATTTTCCATTTGATGAAAGGCTACAGAATTTGCCAAAGCCAAGGTTGGCATATACAAAAGCATGTATATAAATATATAGGGATAAAAAAGGGTAAAGCGGTCAGCACCAGCCGCTATAAAAAGAAGACCTGCCCCAATAAGATGTAAAATGCCTAAAATTTTTTGTGCTTCAAAATAGCGGTCTGCAATTAATCCGATGATAAAAGGCGCAATAATAGCACCAATTGATTGCGTTTCATAGGCCATTGCAAGTTGCCCCCCACTTGCACCAAATTCTTGTGATAGAAAAGTACCCATGGTTACAAACCATGCTCCCCAAATAAAAAATTCTAAGAAGAAAAGAAAAGAGAGTTGAAACCTTGTTTTATAATGCATGCTTATAATTTAGCACCTACCGATTGTAATAAATTTTTTGTCGCGATGATTCCATCTTTTTCTGATAGACGACTGCCTTCATATTCTACACCTACATATCCGGTATAATCTGCGTCTTTTACGATTTGCAAGAGTGCGGTGAAGTCCAGTGTAGTTTCATTTCCATCCTCATCAAAATCATTTGATTTTGCACTCACACCAAAAGCCTTTGTCATCATTTCAGCAACTCCTTTATACGGATCGTAAGCATTAGCACAACTTCCATTAAAAATAGAACCATAGCCTTCTTCAGAAATACAGAAATTTCCAAAATCTGGAAGGGTTCCACAATTCGCTTTCTGAGTACCCTCAATTACCTGCATTAAAAGAGGAACATTTGATGTAATCCGGCCATGATTTTCTACAATTACGTTGATGTTGAGTGGGGCAGCATAATCGCTTAAGACTGCCAAGCTTTTTATTGAATTTTCAACCCATTTTTGCGGGTCTTTTTCTCCGTAAAGGTTTAATCGTACAGCAGTACAATTCATTTGATGAGCGGCCTCTATCCATGCTTTATGATTTTCAATGGCAATCAATCGTTTTGCTTCATCAGAACTAGATAAATCTCCTTCAGCGTCGATCATGATTAATACATTTTTCATTTTATGTTCCGCGGCAAGAGCATTATTCTTTTCAACAAAATTTTTGATTGCGGCAGCTTTGTCTTCACTTTCCATTACATCAGGATAGAGCGCATTGACATATTCTAAACCTTCAAAACCTAGATCATGTGCCATTTTCGCAAATTTATAAGGAGATGTTTCTCCAGAACGAAATGTTCGATGGAATGACCATTGTGCTAAAGAAAGTTTAAAAAAAAGAGGATTGGAGGTGGGGGGATTATTTTTTTGATTATTCTTACAGGACACTGTACTTGTGGCAGTGAAAATCACAACAAAAAAAACGCCAAGTCTAGAAAGAAAAATATTTTGTTTCATTTGGTTACACTTTATTTAAATAATTAGGTTTAAATTTAGGTAAATATTTAAGATCCCAAGTTAAAATATGTATATATTTGAGGGACTCAGATTAAAACAAACTAAACAATAAATTAATACCTAAATGGATACAAACTACGATGCAATTGTTGTCGGAACTGGAATTAGTGGTGGATGGGCAGCAAAAGAGCTATGTGAAAAAGGATTGAAAACTTTGGTTTTGGAACGTGGACCCATGGTCAAACATGTGGAAGATTACCCAACGATGAATGATGATCCTTGGGATTATAAAAATGGTGATGTCATTACAAACGAAACTAAAGAAACTCAGGGGAAACAGAGTAGAACAGGATATACGACAAGGGAGTCAAGTAAACACTTTTTTGTTAATGATTTAGAGCATCCTTATAATGAGACAAAGCGATTTGACTGGATGCGAGGCTATCATGTTGGAGGAAGGTCTTTGACTTGGGGAAGGCAATCTTATCGTCTTACTGATTTTGATTTTGAGGCAAACAATAAAGAAGGTGTAGCTATTGATTGGCCCATTCGTTATAAAGACCTTGCGCCATGGTATGATTATGTTGAAGGTTATATCGGAGTGAGTGGACAAAACGTTGGTCTTCCACAATTTCCGGATGGAAATTATTTAAAGCCTATGGATCTGAATTGTGTGGAAGACCACCTTCAGTCTTCTATAAGTGAAAAGTATGATGATCGAATTTTAACCATTGGAAGAACGGCTATTATTACAGAAGGGACTAAGCCTGGACTTGGTAGAATGAGTTGTCAGTACAGAGCAAGATGTATGAGAGGTTGTCCTTTTGGAGCTTACTTTAGTAGTAATTCTTCAACTTTACCGGCTGCTGACAAAACGGGGAACATGACGCTTCGTCCAAACTCAATAGTTCATGAAGTTCTTTATGATGCAGATAAAAAACGCGCAACTGGAGTTCGAGTCATTGATACTGAGACCAAGGAGGTAATCGAATTTAAAGCGAAAGTAATCTTTTTATGTGCCTCTGCTGTTGCTTCTACATCGATATTGATGCAGTCTAAATCAGATGCCTTTCCAAATGGAATGGGGAACACTTCAGACCAATTGGGAAGAAATATTATGGATCACCATCTAGGTGTTGGTGCTTCAGCAATTACAGAGGACTTTCAAGACAAATACCTTTTTGGAAGAAGAAATAACGGAGTCTATATTCCGCGTTTTAGAAATATTGGAGGCAAGACAAAACAAAAAGACTTCCTCAGAGGATATGGATACCAAGGAGGAGGTTCTCGAAGGGGTTGGACCTCTAAGGTCGCAGAAATAGGATATGGTGCTCAATTTAAAGAAGAGGCGCTTAAGCCTGGAAACTGGAGTATTGGTTTGGGAGGTTTTGGAGAAATTCTTCCTTATGAAGACAACAGAATGACATTAGATTATGACAATCTAGATCAATGGGGTTTACCAACAGTTACTTTTGATGCTACGATAAAAGAGAACGAGCGCAATATGCGTAAAGATATGCAGCAGCAAGCTGTTGAAATGTTAGAAAGTGCAGGATTTAAAAATGTCCGGGGTTATGATGGAGATTATGCTATTGGTTTAGGAATCCATGAAATGGGTACAGCTCGTATGGGACGAGATGTAAAAACCTCTGTCCTTAATGGAAATAATCAAGTCCATGAAGTTCCAAATGTTTATGTTACTGATGGATCTGCCATGACTTCTGCAGGGAATGTAAATCCATCCCTCACCTATATGGCATTGACTGCAAGAGCTGCAAATCATGCAGTCGAAGAATTAAAAAAAATGAATATTTAATACTATAAAAATGGATAGAAGAAAAGCCTTAAGAAATATTGGAACTGGAATTGGCGCTATAGCCGTAACGCCTACCGTAGTAAGTTTGTTTCAAAGTTGTCAGACAGCTGCAACCTATACCCCAGCATTCATTCCTGCTGAAGATTTTGATATTGTTTCTAATTTAATGGAATTGATCATTCCAAAAACAGAGATTCCGGGAGCGATAGAATTAAAACTTCCTGAATTTACCGATGCTTATATTGCTGCGGTTTGGGATGAAAATCAAAAAGCAAGTTTTACCGAAGGGTGGCGTGAATTTATAGCAGCGAGTACAAAAGCAGCTTCCAAAGAAAAACCAAGTCAACTCAGTGTTGAGGATTGGGATGCGCAATTAGCAAAATATCTAAAACCAGGAAATGATATTCCTGAAGAAGAAGAAGGAGCTGCTGAGTTTATTAATCAACTAAGAAGTTTAACCGTAAATGCATTTAAAACAAATGAATTTATAGGAGAAAAAGTAATGGCATATGCACCCATTCCTGGGGAATTTAGAGGATGTGTTGATCTGATGGAAACTACAGGAGGAAAAGCCTGGTCTTTATAGTGTTCTTAAACACGCACTTATGGAGCATACTTCCGTCTTGACTTAGATTTTTGACGGAGTTTCAGAACAGTCTTTTACAGACCATATAATTTTAATGATTTTTTAAACGCCTATAAACTTTTGTTTATAGGCGTTTTTAATTAGCGAAGGTAGCTGGGATTAGGACGATATTTTGGAATTACAAATATGAGCTGTACGCAAACCCAAATACCCAATTAGAGAGTAGAATAGTAGATGAAAATGACTGAGGCTGCTTTTTTTAGTATCCCAAAAGCAATAGAAAATTTTATAAATTTCTTTTTATCCACAACACTAGTTTAAAAATATTATGGGAAGAATAGCAGGAAATTTAATCACTTAATACCAAGTAGCTTTTTAAATGTTTTTATCTCACATTTATAAAACGCTTTGAATCTCTTATTATCCTTGCTTAGGAGCAATATAAACCCGCCTGATGAGATGATTAATGCAATTAGTAACCCTTTATCCATGTCTCAAAAATAAATAAAATGTGGTAGGAATAGCAATAGCATCAAATAAAACTACGGCAGAAGTAAAAGAAAAGCGACAACTACACAGATAATCTAAAGGCTTAACAATAAACGTTACCCTGATTAAGCTAGAGTGATAAAAGACACGGTTGAAGATTTGCCTTTTTGTTTAATTAATTATGGTGACAAATCCAAGTACAGGAGATTATACAGAGTTTTTTTATCTTAGCTGCTTATTAACCATAAATCAATTAAAATGAAAAAATTATTATTTGTAGCTTTATTTATTTCCTCATCCTTAATGTTTGCTCAGAAAAAAGAAATGGGTCAACAGTTTCAGGCAAATTTTGAAATAACATCAGCTAAAACTTTAGGGGCTCAGGATTATGAAATAACAGCTTCTGGAGAGGCAGGACCTTATGGCAGAGTTAATGTAACCATGCACTTTACCAATAAGCTAAATAACACTAATGGTATCGGTGAGTTTACAGGATTCGCCTGGTCTCAAACACCCGAGGGAATAACAGAAGCAACGCTTCAGGGAGTAACACGTCCTGAAGGTGACAAATTTATTGGATATAGTTACGATGCTTTAACAAATGGAAAAATAATGCAATGGAGAGGTGAATTTGATTTCATTGCCAATACAATTAAACTTGAAGTGAAAGAAGTTCTGTAGCGTTACCAAAGACAGATAATTAGCGTCATTAATTTAATTTAATGGCGCTTTTATATTTCAGCTCACCCATACCAATCAATTACTTTATTAGCCTGTTGAGGCAAAGAGTGCAAATTGGATTATACTTTAAAGCGGTTTGGAATGAAGGCCTTAAACAACTACAAAGTTCTCAAATACTCAGCAATACTTCGGGCTTCCTCGTTTGTTAAATTTTGATTAAGCATCAATACATTGTTATATTCTTTGAGCAGGGCGATAGCAATAGGGTCTTGTTTTAGCATTTCCGTAGGGTTTAAAATCATATTCATTACCCATTCTGGACTTCTTCTCTCATAAATCCCTTTCATAGCAGGTCCAATTAGTTTTCTTGCTGCCATATGACATGCGGTACACTTTTGATTAAAAACGGCTTTTCCTTGATCCGCTAGAGCGCTGTCAACATCGTTTCCAAAATCAATACTTTTTATGGGACCTATTCCTTTGTTGTCTAAATCTACGGGAACTGAAGATTCTTTTGCCGTGTAGGACTTTTTTTCAACCTTTTGTGTTCGGTTGTATTCAAACCCTTTTTTCTTTTCTTCTGAAGATCCGCAACTCATTAAAAATACGAGTCCAAAAAGTAGTGTTATTTTTTTCATGTTATTAATTTTACCAAAAATAGAAAAAGAATAGATTTACAGAAAAAATTGAGGGTATGTTTTTAAAAGAATTTGAAATACGATGGAGTGATTTGGATGCAAATCGCCATTTAGCGAATCTGTCCTATATCACCTATGCGGGCGAAACAAGAATGTCTTTTTTGCAGTCTCTAGGACTAACCTATCAGAGACTAATGGCGCTGGGTATAGGCCCTATTGTTTTTAATGAGCACCTTTTTTATTTTAAAGAGGCTTTATCCGATCAAAAAATAAGAGTTTCAACGGTACTTACAGGAATGAGTAAAGACGGAACTTTTTTTGAATTTGAACATGACTTCTATAACATGGATGGCGCCAATATTGCGCGTTGTGAAATGATGGGTGGTTGGATGAATCTCGATACCAGAAAATTGACGACACTCCCTGCGGCATTAATAAAACAATTTGAAGAAGCAAATAAAACATTACATTACAAGGAACTTACTTCTAAAGATACGCGGAAATGGAATAAAATTCCAAAAGATTTAACCCTATAAACCCATACATGATGTACAGATTTTCACTTCTTATTCTCCTTTTCAGTTTCAATCAATTAAGCTTCTGTCAAGAAGCACCCATCATTGAAAAACAATATATAAAAGCAATTCAAAAACTAGCTAAGAATAAAAAGATTCAAAAAGCATTTGAGCACATTCAAGCTATGGATCCGATTACCATGGAACGCCATATTGAGTTGACTGAAATTGAAGCCCCTCCTTTTAAGGAAGAGAAGCGCGGCCTTGTCTATGCTGATTATTTTAGAACAGTAGGGCTAGATTCTGTTTGGATCGACGAAGTTGGGAATGTACTGGGAGTGTTAAAAGGGTTTGAAGGAAAGAGAACCGTTGCGTTGGATGCACATTTGGATACGGTATTTCCTGAAGGCACAGATGTCAAGGTTCGGATAAAAAACGATACTCTTTTTGCACCGGGTATTGGAGACGATACCCGAGCACTGAGCATGCTTTTAACCATTATTGAGTCAATGAAAGTCACAGGTGTCCAGCCCAAAGACAACATTCTCTTTGTGGGTACAGTGGGTGAGGAAGGCTTGGGAGATTTACGCGGGGTTAAGCACCTTTTTAGAGAAAATGGCCCTCAAATTGATAGCTGGATTGCTATTGATGGAGGAGAAATAGGACGAGTAAACAACAAAGGCCTAGGATCCTACCGTTATCGAGTAACTTTCAAAGGTCCTGGAGGACATTCTTGGGGGGCTTTTGGTTTAGCTAATCCTCACCATGCTCTTGGAGAAGCCATTAGTAATTTTGTTGTAGCAGCAGACGCTTTCACCGCCGAGGGTCCTAAGACAAGTTATAATGTAGGGGTTATTTCTGGTGGAACTTCAATCAATTCGATTCCTTTTGAATCGATAATGGAAATTGATATTCGTTCCATTGAACCCTCGCGTTTGGATGCTATGGAAGCCCTTTTGCAACAAGCAGTAAATGTAGCTTTAGTGCATCAAAATGGTCTTAAACGTCGAGGACCTGACCTAACCGTTTTAATCGATAAAATTGGAAACCGTCCTTCAGGAGAACTTTCAGATACGCTTCCCTTGATTCAACGCACCCTTGCGGCAACCACTTATTTTGGAACACAGCCCTATTTAACAAGAGGGTCAACAGATTCTAACATTCCCATTTCCAAAGGAATTCCCGCAGTTACGATCGGGCGAGGAGGTAAAGGCGGGAAAGCACATTCTCTAGAGGAATGGTGGCTGAATAAAGAGGGGTATAAAGCCATTCAATTGGCGATGCTTATTGTTTTGTCTGAATCAGGGATAAAATAAGCAGGGTTTTAAAATTCGACTTTATAGAGAATCAGTCCCGAGGCAGGCGCAATGTAACCCATCACTTGGGTGCTCTCTTTTTTTAAGCTATTGGAGATGTAGTCCAAATCAATTTCACCTTTCCCCAGTTGGATCAAAGCCCCCATCATCAGTCGTATTTGATGCCGACCAAATCCTTTTCCTACCACTCTGAGAAGATGGGTTTCTTTGGGGAAAAAGTTGGCTTGATAAAGTTTATTTTCTACTAGCTCACAGACGTTTAGTTCACGTTCGTAGGTGCCGTTTTCACTGGCTTTATAACAGTAGGTTTGGAAATGGTGTTTTCCTTCAAATAGACGCGCCCCCTTTTTCATAAGATTGATGTCAAGAGGATCGAGTACCGTGGTCAAGATGGGGGCGCAAAAAGGATGAAATTTATCTCCTTGAGCAAAAACGTAGTGGTATTCTTTTTGTTTGACATCTTGGATGATGTTAAATTTTGCATCGACTTCTTCAATGGAAAGCGCACGGATATCCTGGGGTAAATTGTAATTAAAGTCTTTTAAAAATACATTGAGATTCGATAAAGGTTCCTCCTCAATAAAGAGTTCAAACGCCCCTTCTTGTGCTGAGACCATGGCATCTGTTCTTCCGGCCCCCAAAGATTTAAAACGTAAATCCTTTAACACAAATCGCAAGGTTTTGTCGATCATCAAATGCACTGTTTTGGAATCGGATTGTTTTTGCCATCCGTGATATCGATACCCTAAAAATTGGATTTTGATTACATAGTAATACCGTTTTCTTCTCATGAAAGATAATTTTACAAGCAAAGTTATCTTAAAAGTAGTTATTGAATCAAAGTTATTTGTCTTTAAGACCAAAAACAAGCAATATATTGCTAAATAAATAGTATATTTGTCTTAAAAAGCAATATAATACTTGTGAAATACAATTCTTATTTAAATAAAGACATCCTAAAAGATTTGGGGAACAGATTAAAACAACACCGTTTAAATCAAAATCTAACGGCCAAGGAGTTGTCGGCGCGTAGCGGTGTGAGCGAACGAACACTTACGGGATTTGAACGAGGTGAAAAGAACATTTCATTAGTGAGCTTGATTGAACTGCTGAGAGGATTACAACTCTTGGGACATTTGGAGGAATTTCTTCCAGAAATTCCTTTAGTAAGCCCCTTGGAACTGATAGAAATAGAAAAGAAAAAAAGAAAAAGAATTAGAAACTGATGGGTATAGAGGTTTTTATTTGGGGAATGCGTGTGGGTGTTTTGGTTCAACAGTCTGATGGAATTGCTTTTCAATACGATCCTGAGTTTAAAAAAACAGGGCTCATGCTCTCGCCCATCAACCTTCCCCTAGAGGGAAAAGAAATTTATAAAAATGAGCCGAATTGGAAAGCAACCGAGGGAATTCCTGGATTAATTTACGATTCCCTTCCCGATGCATTTGGGAACGATTTATTGGAAACCTATTTTAACGATAAAGGGCTTACAGAAAAAGATATTGATGTTTTTGCCAAACTTCAATACATGGGTAAACGGGGAATGGGGGCATTGGAATTTAAACCTGCCTCAGAAGTCAAACAAACCCAGGCAACTATTACATTGCAGGAAATTGAAAAAATATCCTTGTTAAGTACCGAAGGGAAAAAAGCACTTAAAACCAATCTCAAAGACAAAGATGCTCTACTCCAAGTATTGCACATTGGAACCTCTGCTGGGGGTGCCCGAGCCAAAGCCTTGATCGCAATTCATAAACAAAACGGTACAATCAAGTCGGGGCAATTGCCTTTGGGCTCAGACTACGATTATTGTATTATCAAAATTGACGGTGCCAATAAAAAGGAATTGGGAGAACCCAGCGGCTATGGACGCTTGGAATACACCTATTATCAAATGGCTGTGGATTGTGGGATCACAATGATGCAGAGTCAACTCTATGCCGATTTACACTTTTTGACCCAACGGTTTGACCGAGATAATCAAGGAGAAAAAATTCATGTCCATTCCTTGTGCGGACTCTTAGGTTTGAATTATCACAATGTAGGGAGCTATTCCTATGAACAATATTTTATGGTGGCTCGAAAGTTGGGCTTGGGTCAAGATACGCTAGAAGAGATGTTTAGAAGAATGGTATTCAATGTCCTAGCTCATAATTGTGACGATCATACCAAAAACTTTTCTTTTCAAATGGATCGGAAGGGAAGATGGTCTTTGAGTCCTGCCTTTGATTTATGCTATTCTTACGATAGTGCCAATGATTGGGTAAACGGACACAACATGAGGGTAAATGACAAAAGAAAAGCCATTACTTTTCGAGACTTAATGACGGTTGGTGAAAAATTTAACATCAAAAGAAGAAGAAAGATTTTTAAAAAAGTTAAAACGACTCTCGATACGTTTGTAGTATATGCGAAGAAAAATAAAGTGGATCGAAGATTGCAAGTGGAAGTAGAAAAAAACAGGCCCCGAATTAATGAGGAATAAATAGTTTAGCTTTTAGAGGAAACAGTAGCTTTAGGATTGATTTTCTTGGAAACCAAATAGACTCCTAAAAAGACCAGAAGACAGGCCGATATTTTTACCCCATCCAGGACATCATTTCCAGTCAATACTGCATAGACAATAGTGATCAGAGGCTGTAAATAGGTAAAGGCCCCAATGGTCGTAGCAGATAATGTTTTTAAGGCATATACATTAAGCATATAGGTCAAAAAGGTAGTACCCACGATGACAAATCCCATCCGCCATAGGGCTTCAAAGGGCAGGGTGCTCCATGAGACAACACTGGCTTCAGGATAAGTAATTGGGAATGTCATGATAACGCCTAATAAAAACATCCATTTCATCAGTGTAACCGTACTGTATTTTTTGGTGAGTGGTTTTACAAGTACTAAATAAGCTCCAAAACTAATGGAATTGATCAACATCATAGTGTTTCCTAAGGGGACATTGGGTGCATTGGAAACTTGAGAAGGATTACCATATAGAATAAGAAGTAGTGCTCCAGCAAAACCAAGTGTGATCCCCAAAAACTTCATGTTAGTAAGTTTCTCTTTTAGAAAAAAAGCAGAAAGAATTAGAATGATGATGGGCGTTAGGGTTACAATTACCCCACTGTTGATGGGTGTCGAAAGTTGTAAGCCTTTAAAAAACATGAGCATGTTGATACACATTCCTAAAAGAGCGGCTCCAAAAATTCGGAAGTAATCTTTACGTTCTATTTTCTCTTTTGGGGTAAAGAGACTCACCAACCAAAACAAAATAGACGCACCAACCACACGCAACATGATGAATCCAAAAGCACCAATATATTGTGGCATAACAACTTTGGCAATGGTATGATTCATTCCATAAATAGTTGTTGCGCCCAATGCGGCTAGAAGTGCCAGAATCCTATTGTTCATCCAAAAAGGCTTTGGCTTCAGCAATAACTTTGGCAGTATTGCCAACAAATAGTTTGGAGTCGTAAAGCAATACAGGGCGCTTTAAAAAAGTATAATGTTCCAAAAGCAACGCTCTAAAATCCGTCTCAGAAAGTGCTTGTTCTTTTAAATTTCTTTGCTTATACAATTGCGCACGTTTACTAAAAAGGGCTTCATAACTTCCTGAAAGGGTATGCAGAGCGTCTAATTGTACTGCATTTAAGGGATTCTTTTTGATGTCAACTCGTTTGATAGATGCATCAAGGGAAAGCTCAGCTTTAATCCTTTTGCAAGTATCACAACTACTTAAATAATAAAAAATACGCATACTTAATTTTTGATCTACAAAGAAAAATCATTTTTATTGAAAATCAGGGGTTTTGCTTAAAATCAAATACCTTTACAGGGTTTAATAATTATCTCAATAAAAAGAGAAAATACAATGGAAGAGAAATTACATTTCAACAGCGCAACCATTCATGGAGGACAAGAGCCAGACAAAGCTTATGGGGCAGTAATGCCACCTATTTATCAAACGTCTACCTATGCGCAAACTACGCCGGGAGGCCATAAGGGTTTTGAATACAGTAGAACACATAATCCCACACGCCAAGCCTTAGAAAAATCATTAGCAAGCATAGAAGCAGGAAATTTTGGTTTCGCCTTTGGGTCAGGATTGGCTGCGATGGATGCAGTATTAAAGTTGTTAAAACCTGGAGATGAAATTATCTCAACCAATGACTTATATGGAGGTTCTTATCGTCTCTTTACCAAAATATTTGAAGATTTTGGATTAAAATTTCATTTTGTGGGAATGGACAATCCACAAAACATATCCGCAACAATCAACAAAAAAACCAAATTGATATGGATTGAAACGCCAACCAATCCCATGATGAATGTGATTGATATTAAAGCGATTGCTACTTTAGCCAAAAAGCACGGTGTTATGGTTGCTGTGGACAATACTTTTGCGTCTCCTTATCTTCAACAGCCGCTGACGTTGGGTGCAGATATTGTGATGCATTCGGCTACAAAATATTTAGCTGGACATTCCGACGTTGTTTTAGGTTCTTTGGTCGTTAACGATGAAGACTTGGCAGTACGTATTGGATTTATTCAAAATGCAAGTGGTGCTATTTGTGGCCCCATGGATAGTTTTTTAACACTAAGAGGAATTAAAACATTACATGTTAGGATGCAACGTCATTGTGAAAATGCCAATGAAATAGCAAATTATTTAAAAAATCATCCTAAAATTGAAAAAGTTTATTGGCCCGGACTTGAAGATCATCCCAACCATTCGATTGCCAAAGCTCAAATGAAAGATTTTGGAGGGATGCTATCTTTTGTGACCAAAGGAGCAGATTATGATGCTGCAATTAAAATTGTAGAGAAATTAAAATTATTCACCCTTGCGGAATCCTTGGGGGGGGTTGAAAGTTTGGCGGGACATCCAGCCAGCATGACACATGCCTCCATCCCAAAAGAATTAAGAGAAAAAAGTGGGGTTGTGGATGCACTGATACGCTTGAGTGTCGGGATAGAAGACGTTCGTGATTTGATTGCGGATTTAGAACAGGCCATTGGATAAAATGAAGCTCACTAAAAACAAAAAAATTTACTTTGCTTCCGATCAGCATTTTGGGGCGCCTACACAGGAAGCCAGCAAAGTGCGCGAAGCTACTTTCTTGAAATGGTTAACTCATATTCAGAAAGATGCAGAGGCTTTGTTTTTACTTGGGGATTTATTTGATTTTTGGTTTGAATACAAGACAGTCGTTCCCAAAGGCTTTGTAAGAATTTTAGGAAAATTAGCTGAATTTGTGGACGAAGGGATTCAAGTTCATTATTTTGTGGGGAATCACGATTTGTGGATGAGAGGTTATTTCGAAACAGAGTTAGGGATTCCGGTCTACCATAAGCCAAAGGAATTTACTATTGAGGACACACAATTCTTTATAGGTCATGGTGACGGTCTTGGCCCCAATGATAAGGGGTACAAGAGAATGAAAAAAGTGTTTACAAATCCCATGGCAAAAAGACTTTTTCAAGCACTTCATCCCGATTGGGGAGTTAAGTTGGGACAATATTTTTCTGTAAAAAATAAATTAATTTCAGGAGCCGAAGACATCTCTTTTTTGGGTGAAGAGAACGAGTGGTTAGCTCGGTATGCAATGCGTAAACTAGAACAAAAGCACTACGACTATTTTCTTTTTGGACATCGCCATCTTCCCATGGAGATTAAGCTAAATGAAACATCTACTTATGTGAATTTAGGTGATTGGATTACGCACTTCACCTATGGAACTTTTGACGGAAAAACAATGGCGTTAAAAAAATGGGAAACCTCTTGATATGATTGAAGAAAAATCACTTGATGTAGAAAAAACAGTCTTAGTAGGAATTATTAATTCCCGTCAAGACGCCATACAATCTAAAGAATATTTAGATGAATTAGCTTTTTTAGCGTTCACTGCTGGTGGGGAAGTAATGCATCGTTTTACTCAGAGAATAGACCTTCCAAATCCAAAAACATTTATCGGATCTGGTAAAATGCAGGAGGTTTTGGAGTTTGTCAATGAGAATGATATTTCTTCCGTCATTTTTGACGACGAGCTGACTCCCGCTCAACAGGGAAATATTGAGAAAACTTTGAAAGTTAAAGTATTGGATCGAACGGGATTGATTCTAGATATTTTTGCACAACGCGCTCAGACAAGTTATGCAAGAACGCAAGTTGAATTGGCACAGTATGAATATTTACTTCCTCGATTGAAAGGCTTATGGACGCACTTGGAACGACAACGTGGGGGAATTGGAATGCGTGGACCTGGTGAAACTGAAATTGAAACGGACCGAAGAATTGTTAGGGATAAGATTTCTCTTTTAAAAAAGAAACTAATAATTATCGATAAGCAAATGGCCACTCAACGCGGAAATCGTGGAGCATTGGTTCGTGTTGCTCTGGTGGGATATACCAATGTGGGGAAATCCACCTTGATGAATGTTGTCGCAAAAAGTAAAGTTTTTGCAGAAAATAAACTTTTTGCCACCCTGGATACCACGGTAAGAAAAGTTGTCATTGGAAATCTCCCATTTTTAATGAGTGATACAGTAGGGTTTATAAGAAAACTTCCTACTCAATTGGTTGAGTCTTTCAAAAGTACCTTGGATGAGGTTCAAGAAGCCGATTTATTATTACATGTGGTCGATATTTCTCACCCTAATTTTGAAGATCACATCGATTCTGTGAATCAAATTTTAAAAGAAATAAAGAGTTTGGATAAACCTACCCTGATGGTATTTAATAAAATTGATGCCTATGAACCCGAGCCATGGGATGAAACAGAATTAATCGAACAAAGAGAAGAAAAGCATTTTAGTTTAAAAGAATGGGAACAAACTTGGATGCATAGAATGAATGGTCAAGCCCTTTTTATTTCGGCATTAAATAAAGATAATTTAGAGGGTTTTAGAGCGCGTGTTTATCAAGAGGTTAGAGAAATTCATGTTACTCGTTTTCCATACAATCACTTCCTTTATCCAGAAGGTTTAGAGGAGTAAAAAATCAATTGTATATCTTGTAAAAAAATATAAAAAATGAAAAAACTATTACCCTTAGTGTTTATCGTGTTTTTTATTTCTTGTGAAAAAGAGAAGTCACAAAATGATTTAAAAATTTCCATTGAAAATGCTTTAGGTGTTGTGGCATCTCAATCTCCATTAGGAGGCGATGATCTTTTTTTTAAAGATGTAAGCTATGGAAATGGATCACGTAATCTGTTGGATGTTTTAATGTCTAACAAGGGTGAGTCCAAAGGTGTAGTTCTATTTTTTCACGGAGGAGGATTCGTTGCTGGAGATAAAGAAGATGCTTATAACGAGCTGCTCAAAGAAACAATGCAATCCCTTTTAGCAAATAAGATTACGATTATAAGTGCAAATTATACGTTTATCAATACGACCGGGAATAAAGGAGTCATTTCAGCTTTGGAAGATGGTACCGCAGTGATTGATTTTATTCAAAGCCAATCAAATACACTACAAATTCCCGTTAATAAAATGGTTTTGGCAGGGGTTTCTGCTGGGGCAGGGATTGCGCAATGGAATGGTTTTCGGGAGTCAAGTAATACTCAAGTACAAGGAGTTTTAGCTATAGCAGCTCAAAGCACCTATGATTTATACGATTGGGAAAATGTATTTCCAGGGTTTTCATTAGATGATTTGAGAGGAATGAGTCCTGTATTACAAACTCTATTCTCTCAGTTTTATAATGGTGAACCCACTCAAGAAGATTTAGATACTGTGGACTACCGTGGGTTTATGGATGCAACAGACCCTCCCCTTTATGTTTTTAATCAGGCGGGAGATGAATTAATTAACAGTCAAGGTGAATTGGATTTTGATGTATTGTATCATAGTTTTAGGCATAGTGATTATTTACGAGCTAAAGCGATAGAAGTTGGATTGCCTTTTTATGGGGTCTATGCAGAGGGTCTTGATGCATTTGTTCTTAGGGTTTTGAAATAATTAAAACGAAACGAGTTGAGTTCTCGATTTCAAAAACAGCCCGTAAGATTTTTCCTTCTTTATTTTTTTGCGAGAATAATATAGACAGGAAAATGATCTGAATACCCAAAAAGCTGATTTCCTTTTATTTGATTACGGAAGGGATAGCCCTTGTACTTTCCTTCAGGATTTTTTAGATAAGGAGGGTTAAAAACAGCCGCTTTAACAATACGGAGTCCCTTATCTGTTTTAAAATTCTTTGAAATTAATATTTGATCAAAAAGAAACCAACGATCTCGATAGGCGAGACTACCAATCCCGTTTTTAAAGAGCTTTTCCATTGGATTAAACAAGGGTTGAAATAAAGGGCGATAATCACTTTTTTTAGTTAATAATTTTAAACTTTTATTTGTTGGATTGTCATTAAAATCTCCAACAATTATAATTTTCCCATCGGGACATACCCTTTGAACAGAATCAACAATTCGTTGTTGAAGAGTTGCAGCTTTTATCCGACCCGCCTCACTTCGTTTTTGTCCTCCTCTTCTGGAGGGCCAATGATTTACAAACACGGCAACTTCTTCTGAGCCAATAAAACCGCTTACGAGCAGTTGATCTCGTGTGGTTCTTTTATTCTGAGTAGAAGGATCAACCAATTTTAAAGTATATTTTTTGGCAGCTTCTAGTGTAAATAAAGCAGGTCTATAGAGTAAGGAAACATCAATTCCACGCGCATCTGGTGAATCAAAATGAATGATTTTATATTGAAACGGTTTTAGCAAAGGGTGCGCAATTAATTTTTCTAAAACGACTCGGTTTTCAACTTCTGCTACTCCCAAAATAGACGGTGCTTGACGGGTTTCTTTTTTTCCAATCTCAACAATTACTTTGGCTAGATTGTCAATCTTTTGAGTTAAAAGAGTTGATGTCCAATGGTGTCTTCCTTTTGGGGTATAATCATCATCAAAAGTATTGGGATCATTTTCGGTATCAAAGAGATTCTCAAGATTATAAAAAGCTATGGTAACTGTCTTTTGAGCACTAGCTTGAATTCCAAAAAAAACAAAAAAAAGGAAGAGTAGATTCTTGAAAGAATTCATGATCGTATTGGATTATATGGAAATTTAATAAATTTATCATTCAACACCCTTTTCTAAAACCATGAGACATCTTTATTCCATTTTTGGACTGTTTTGTTTTAACTATTTGTTTGCCCAAACAATTGAGGTAAAAGGGTTTTTTGTGAATTCGTATTCAGAACCGTTATCAAATTATCAGATTCAACTTCAAGGGACAACACGCGTTACGAGTACAAATAGTGAGGGGTATTTTTCCTTATTATTATGGGAGGATTTTCAGCAAGGAGAGTTACTAATTTCAAGTCCTGAGGGAACTACCCAAATCATACCCATTAAAAGATCCTCTTCAACAGTAATCGATTTGGGACAATGGAAAATTCAAGTGGCAATGGAAGATTTGGATTTATCTGATTCAATCGACTGGGAAACGCTACATGAAGAAGACACCGGTTTAGATCGAGGACAAATTGGGAGTGTACTGCAATCACAAAGAGACCGATTCTTAAATACAGCTGCTTTTCAATTTAGCGCTACTTTTTTTAAGTTAAGAGGGTTGGATAATAGCACGCAGGAAGTTCGTCTCAATGGAATTTCTATGAACTCTTTTTTTAGAGGATCACCGCAGTGGAGTCAGTGGGGAGGGCTTAATGATTTCACCAACAAAGGGCAAGAGTTTCATTTTGGAGCCACTCCTTTTATTCATGGAATGGGAGGAATTTTATCACAAACCAATATCCAATTACGACCCTCACAATTTCGTGATGGAGGAAAGGTTTCTCAAGCTTTTTCTAATAGTTCCTATCGATATAGAACGCAACTATCATATGTGCAAACTCCCAAAGAGAAACAGATTGGATTTGGTTTTCTAGTTTCTAGGCGATGGGGAGAAGAAGGCTATATAGAAGGTACCTTTTACAATGCTTGGTCTGGAGCAGCGCTCTTCGAAAAACATTGGAATAAAAAACATCAAACTTGGTTTACCGGGATTTACACTCCTAATCAAAGAGGAAAAAACGCTCCGCTTACCCAAGAGGTTTTTTCTTTAAAAGGCAGACAATACAACCCGTATTGGGGAATTCAAAATGGGAAAGTTAGAAATAGTAGAGTAGCTTTCATACAAACTCCAATAGTTATTCTTAATCACCGATGGCAGAAAAATGAAACGGATTATTTACAATTAAATCTGTCTTATCTCTGGGGGAGTCAGAGCACAAGCAGACTGGGTTATAATGGTCATGAAATACGCAATGGAGTTTTAAGTGGAGGGGCTGCAAATCCTGATCCGGTCTATTACCAATATTTACCCAGTTATCCTTTACGCAATGAGGATCAACAAGATTTTGGGCGAGCTTATCTCTTGGAGCAACAACTTTTGCAAGATGGACAATTAAATTGGGATGCACTTTACCGAACTAATTTAAGTGGATCAGACTATGCCCTTTATTTTTTGTACGAAGACATTCAAAAAGTAAATAGAGCCAGTGCAAGTATCTTTGGGACTAAAAAAATCTCTCCTTTATTTTGGGTTAGAGCAGCCTTAGATTTTGAACAGGAGGGCGCTACATTTTTTGCGCAACCAACAGCGCTCTTTGGAGCTTCTTTTTTGTGGAATTATAATCCTTATGCACCAAGCGTTGAAGCTGCCGAGAACAATCAGCTTAGCCCCAACGAAAAAATCGGATTGGAAACACCTTTTCAATATCATTATGGAATTCAGACGAGGTCTTTGAATTTTTCTTCAAGTATAGATTATGCCCATCAAGGATGGACATCTTTTTTAGGACTATCGATGGGTTACCGATCTTATTTGAGAGAAGGCTATTTTAAAAACGGGCTTTATCCAGAAGCATCTTATGGTAATGGGGAGCTACAGCCCTTTTTAACTTGGGGAGGCAAGGTAGGGGTTTCTTATGCCATCACGGGAAGACATCGCTTAGAGTTAAAAGGACAATTTATTCAGAAACCGCCAGCTTTTAAAAATATTTTTATTAATCCAAGAGAGCATTTATTTACGCTTCCCAAAAGTACTTTTGAAACAAATAAACACCTATCTCTTTCTTATCATTGGGAGGGAATTGCTTTTACTTTTAAGACAAGTGGATATTGGATTCATCGGAACAACCTTCAGGAAGTTTCCTATTATTTTGCAGATGGGCTGGGGGGAGAGGAAGCCTTATTTGTACAAGAGATTACACAAGGAATTCAGCATCAACATTTTGGGTTTGAATCTGTTTTCGAATATGAAATTGTTCCTGAATTTCGTCTTGCAGCAGTTGTAGCCTTTGGAGATTTTAGGTATGCAAATAACCCAAAATTATTTTTGGGTGCCGCTACAAAGGACAATAGTTCAAAATTAAATTTCGTCGATGGAATTGCTTCATTTGGTTCTTCTTTATTAAAAAATTATCATTTGGCAGGAGGCCCACAACGCGCCTATTCTCTTTCGATGCACTATGAAGACCCCAGCTTTTGGAGAATCTCTATTTTTGGAAATTATTTTTCTAATGCTTATTTGGATCCGAATCCACTGCTTAGAACGCGTAATTTTTATACCGATGGTGACGGTTTACCTTTTGCCAATTATGATATACAAGAAGCAACAAAACTTTTAAGGCAAGAACAGTTTCCTGGTTATTTTTTACTAAATGCTACAGCAGGAAAATCATGGCGAATAGGTGCACATTTCACAGGTTTTTTTGTAAGCCTCCAAAATTTATTGAATGCCACTTATATTACGGGCGGATATGAGCAAGGGCGTAATGCAAATTTCCTAAACTTAAAAGAAGATGCAAATCGAACCATACCTCTTTTTAGCCCCAAATATTGGTGGGGTAGAGGAAGCACCTATTTCTCCACTTTTTATTTTCGTTTTTAATTATGAAAAAGTTTTTATTTATTTTTTTGTTTTTAGTTCAATGTGATTCAACCATTGAATTTCCAATTCCTCAAGACCTGAATCAAGGGGCTTCAGTTGAGGTAAATACCACAATTCAAATCCTCTGGGAACGGGTGCAACAAAGTGACACAGGATTTATACGTTTTGAGAATTCAGAAAGTGAACTTTGGCTTGAGGGGTATGTAACCAGTTCAGATGCAGGAGGTAATTTTTATAAAGAACTATATGTTCAAGATGCTCCTCAACATCCCACTCGTGGGCTACGTTTTTTACTTGATAAAACGGCTTTACATTCTTTAACCCCAAAAGGGTCTAAAGTGTACATTCTTTTAAATGGTTTGGGTGCAGGGATGCATCAAGGGGTTTTGAGTTTAGGATCCTATGAGGCAGATGGAGTTGCATCACTTCCAAATCCTTTGATTGAAAAGCATTTAAAACGAACGTATGAGATTATGGACCTTTTCCCTTTACAAAAGGAGTTGAAAGAATTATCCCCTGATTTATTGGGTCTTTATCTTGAATTAGAATCGGTTCAATTTTCAGGAGCAGAATTAGGAAAAAGTTTTTCAGCAGAAACGTTTGATGATTTTGATGGAGAGCGATGGCTGGTTTCTTGTAATGATTACCGCTCTATAATATTGAGTTCTAGTACTTTTTCTAAATTTAAATCGGTTATAGTGGACAGTCTTTCGGGGAGTATAAAAGGGATAATGACTCGGGATTATTTTAACGAGAAAAATCTATTAAAAATTAATCATCCACAAGAAATTGATTTCAATAATTCAAGGTGCGACCCTTATTTTGAAGAAAATTTTGAAGAAGTGACTTTAGGGCGATTTGAAGTAGAAGGTTGGATTAATTGGATTGAAAAAGGGTCGAAATATTGGGAGGTATACGAGGATGAAAATTCATTGGGACAGTCGCTGCAAATTGGATCCTATCGCTCAAGGGATAAAAAAACAGTTAGTTGGCTAATAACCCCCAAACTGAACTTTGAAAGCCTAAATAATCCTTATTTTGGGTTTAGAACGTCCACTTCATTTTATGATAAAAGTGAGCTCGAGGTTTTGTATTCTTCCAACTTTACTGGTAGTATTGATCAAATAAAAAAAGCGACCTGGTACTCTTTGACAGCAACAATTGCCTCAGACCAAAATAATGATCAGCTATGGATTGATTCAGGGGAAATTCCATTAAACAATCTAGACAGTTCCATTTATGTAGCTTTTAAATATACGGGAAGCGGAAAAACGGCAGAGGATGGAACCTTTGAATTGGACGACATTCGCTTATATGAAAAGCCACAATGATCATGCGACTGGAAAAAGCACTTCGGTTTCCAGCTCATTTTCGGGGGTGTCTTGGGGACTATTTAAATATACTTCAAAAGGGGAAAGGCCTTTTTTTAGTTTAAATTGTTTTGAACGTAAATGCATCATTTGTGCAGACCATGCATTGGCAAGGTGCTCATATTTACCTGTGTGCAGTATACTATTTACTTTCATTGTTTGTAAATGACCAATAAAATAGTCCTTCTCAAGGTCTTGTAAAAAGTTACTGACTGGAACTCCAATAGTGTAGTTCACTTTATTTTTTATGGGATCAAATTTGTGATATAGGGAGAATGGATTTCCACTTATTGATTCTTTGTGCATTTCCATAACGTAGGGAATCATTTTTTGAAAATCAGTTGTCATATGTTTTTTAAATTCATTAAAACTACACGCTCTTCTGAAACCGACATAGTGAGTTTCTTCAATTTTTTTGAATTTGTTAAAGCTTAGTTTAGAGAACACTTTACCGTTCTCGGCATAATCTTTAAGCAATAAAAGACCTCTTTCATAATCCAACCCTACATAAATCTCCATAGATTTTTTCATCCAAAATAAATAAAAGGGGAGTTGACTTTTCATAGTCCATACGACTTCTGTTCCTCCTTTTTTTTTATTTAGAAACATATCAACTCTAGCCTGAGACTTCCATGGAGTAATAAAATTTAAATCATATGAAATAGATTCGTTGGGCGCTTCAGTTAATACTTGCATGGAACCACTGCCTATTATTTCACTTTTCCAGCGGTAATATTTTCCGTTGTTTTCAAAATCAAGACGGGTGTTGGGATCAGCAATTAACCATGGAGACCATTGTGGCCAGGAATTAAAATTATTGATTAATGGAAAAATTTCATTTGGAGATTTATGGATTAAAATAGTTTTTCGAACGAACATAAAGGGCGAAATTTAAGTAGTTTATTGTAAGATTTTAGGTGGTATACTGTATGTTAAAAGATCTAGCTTTCCGTCAAAGTTAGTATTTATTTTATTTCCAATTTCGTCAATCATATTCATCACAACAAGTGTTTTTTCCTTAGAATGATTTACCGTCATTTTCCCCGAGAGAAGGGGTGTTCCTTCGTAATCAAAATAGGGACCCTTCACTAATTTAGAATCAAAAGAAGTAGTGTAAAAACCAATAGAAACATCTCCTTTTTGAAACGGAGGTCTGAGGTTTAGAAAGTAGCTACCGTCCTCCAAATAATCCATTGTGTCTGAAAAAGTGACCAATCCCATTATTGCTCCAGTTCCTTCTAACAATAGATCTCCATTTGGGCCCGTGTTAAAATCAACTCCTTCAGTAGCAAAAAGTAATACTAAAAAATTTCCTTTGTAAATATCGTTTGAAGGGTCAATGCCAAAATCAGAAATTCCAGCATGTGCTATTGAAAATTTTTCACCATCAATAGTAAAAAAATTATTGGTTTTGTTGTTGTTATCTTCACCATCAGAACAATTGGAAAAGATTAAAAAAAACAGAACAAGGGGTAAGGCTGTTCGTAGCATAGAAAGATTTTAAGACGTGGAAATGTAGTAAAAAAATATGAGCTAATATTTTATTATGCCCCTTTTCTATGTATTTATTTTTAGTTCAGGATTTTCGATTTGAAATGTAAGCATTTGCTTGTCTTGTTGGAAGTAAAACAAGGTCAGCTACATTTACCTGAGTGGGGGTCTGCGTCATGTATAAAATAGCATCAGCAACATCTTGTGCGGTTAATGCCTCAATTCCTTCATATACTTTATCGGCTCGCGTTCTATCTCCTTTAAAACGAACTTCTGAAAATTCCGTTTGCACCAGTCCGGGATGGATAGCGCTTACTTTAATTCCCTCTTTGTTTAAATCAATACGGAGGCCTTGGGTAAAGGCATCTACTGCAAATTTACTGCTGCAATAAACGCTTCCATTGGGATACACTTCTTTACCTGCAATGGAACCCAAATTAATTATATGCCCTTTTTTGGATTTAATCATCATAGGGAGGAGTGCTTTCGTAACATACATTAGTCCTTTTACATTTCCATCGATCATGGCATCCCAATCTTCTATATTGGCTGTTTGGACGGGGTCAAGACCATGTGCATTTCCAGCATTATTAACCAAGATGTCAATATTTTTCCATTCTTTGGGGAGGTTTTCAAGTGTTTTAAAAACGGCCTTTCGATCTCTAACATCAAAAGTGAGGATATGCGTTTTGGTATTGAGTTGATTGGCTAACGATTCTAATTTTTCTTTTCTTCTCCCGCATAAAATAAGCTTAGCGCCTTGTTTTGAAAAAGTCTCTGCTGTAGCCCAACCTATTCCACTGCTGGCTCCAGTTATCAAAATAGTTTTATCTTTCATAGGTAATTTTTATGGTAATGGTTCTCCCATGCTGGCCTCTAATAATATAAACCAATCGGTAATTTCTAGTGTTATATCTAGAGCTTTTTTACTGAGAGCCATACGTTTTACTGAAGTGGTTCCAACCACAGGATGTATATTTGAGGGGTGGTTTAATAACCATGCCAACAATAATTGATCTTCTGTACAGTTGTATTTTTCGCAAAGAGCGGGCATGCATTTTGAAATACGTTCTTTTTTTGCCTCATTTTTTTTAAAGTAACTTCCCAAGGGACTCCATGCCATTGCTTCAATAGCATGAATTTTCATGTGATCTAATGTTCCGTCAAAAAGTCCGATTTCGTGTGTCAATGAGCATTCCAATTGATTCCATTCCAAACGAACCTCCTGCTGCAATAATTGCATTTGTGAAGGAGTAAAATTAGAAACACCCAATTGTCTAATTTTTCCTTCTCTCTTTAGTTCTTGCGTCACTTTGGCTATGGTTTCAGCGTGCATTAAGGGACTAGGTCGATGAAGGAGTAAAACATCTAAATACTCTGTATTCAAGTGGCGTAAAGAATTTTCAACACTAATACGAATGTGTTCCTCTGAATAATCATAATGTTTTACCGGTAAAGGTCTTTCATTGCAAGGCATTTGAATACCACATTTGGAAATAAAAAATACGGACTCTCTATTTACAGAACTGTTTTTAAAAGCAGCGCCAAACGTAGCTTCGGTGGTATATCCACCATAAATATCAGCATGGTCAAAGGTATTTATCCCTATTTCAACTGTTTTCTCCAAAAGGTATTCCATTTCTTTGGCAGTGAATTTACTTCCCCACTCACCCCAAGTCATGGTACCCGAAATAATTTTTGAAAAGGAATTCATAGATATATTTACTGTATTTTATGAATCAAAGCTATTTAATAAATGTTTAAATCAAGCATTATTTAAAAATTAGCTTGTTTTATAAAGTTTAATTCTTTGATTCAGATTAATTGCATTAAATTCACCTCTAAAATAGCAACATTTGGGGGCTTCTTAATTTTCCCTAATCTCAATTTTTAACCAATTGTTAACAACATGCCTAGAATATATTTTTCAAATTTGCTATCCAAAAAAAATGTAGATAATTCCTATGGAGAATAGTAAAAATGAAATGATTGACATCAAAGCAATCAATGAAAAAATTGAAAAAGAGAGTGCATTTGTTGACTTACTTACTTTTGAAATGAATAAAGTAATTGTGGGTCAAAAAGGGATGATAGAGCGATTATTAATTGGTTTGCTGGGAAGAGGACATATCCTTTTGGAAGGGGTTCCCGGTTTGGCTAAAACATTAGCAATCAATACACTAAGCCAAGCGATGAAGGGAAGTTTTAGTCGTATTCAGTTTACTCCTGACTTACTTCCTGCCGATGTAGTTGGAACCATGATTTACAACATCAAGGAAAATGATTTTTCTATAAAAAAGGGTCCGATCTTCGCTAATTTTGTTCTGGCAGATGAGATCAACAGAGCCCCTGCAAAAGTTCAATCTGCATTACTTGAAGCAATGCAAGAAAAACAAGTCACCATTGGAGATACAACGTTTAAGCTGCAAGCTCCTTTTTTGGTTATGGCGACTCAAAACCCTGTAGAACAAGAAGGAACCTATCCTTTGCCTGAAGCGCAGGTGGATCGATTCATGTTAAAAACGGTGATAGATTATCCAAAATTGGATGAAGAGCAGTTAATTGTTAGAAATAATTTGAGCAGTAATCAAGTTCAAGTGAATCCTGTAGTCACTACAAAGCAAATCATAACTGCTCAAGAAACTGTGAGAGAGGTTTATATGGACGAAAAAATTGAAAGCTATATACTTAATTTGATTTTTGCTACGAGATATCCAGAAAATTATAAGTTGGATTCCATGAAGCCTTTGATCAGTTTTGGTGCCTCTCCTAGGGGGAGTATCAATTTGGCGACAGCCGCTAAATGCCATGCCTTTTTAAAGCACAGAGGTTATGTGATTCCTGAAGATGTTCGTGCAGTAATTTATGATGTATTACGCCATCGTATTGGATTAACGTATGAAGCGGAAGCGGAAAACATTACTTCTGAGGATTTGATCACTCAAATTATCAATGAGGTTGAAGTTCCCTAAAAACCATTCCATTAAAATTAGATTTCAACCATAATCCTATGGATACAAAAGCGCTGCTTAAAAAAGTTCGCAAAATTGAGATTAAAACACGTCGTTTGAGCGACCACGTTTTTGGTGGAGAATATCACTCTACCTTTAAGGGACGTGGGATGACTTTTAGTGAAGTAAGACAATATCAATTTGGGGATGATGTACGCGCAATTGATTGGAATGTTACGGCTCGTTATAACGAACCTTTTGTGAAGGTTTTTGAAGAAGAGCGGGAATTAACTTTAATGCTGGTTGTGGATGTTAGTGGTTCTGAAGCCTTTGGAACTAAAACTCAATTTAAAAGAGAAATCTTAACCGAAATCGCAGCTACTTTGGCCTTTTCTGCGCTTCAAAATAATGATAAAGTAGGTTTGCTTTTATTTTCAGAACAAGTAGAGTTGTTTATTCCGCCCAAAAAAGGGCGTTCCCATATTTTAAGAATCATAAGAGAATTATTGGAATTTGAACCCAAAAGTAAGGAAACAAATATTTCGGCTGCATTAGAATTCCTTTCGGGAGTCTTGAAAAAGAAAGCCATTGTTTTTATGCTTTCCGACTTTATGGATTCTGGTTATGAAAAAACCCTGCGAATTACGGCAAAGAAGCATGACCTCACAGGGATTCGTGTTTACGATCCTGTAGAAACCGAACTTCCTAAATTAGGAATTGTTCCCATGCGAGATGCAGAAACAGGACAAATACGATGGATCAATACCCAATCTAAAAAAGTTAGGAATCAATATGCAAAACACTTTAATGCACGTACTACTGAATATCAAGAACTCTTTAAGAAAAATGGAGCAGGAAATATGAGCTGTAGCGTTGAAGAAAGTTATGTAAAAAAATTATTGGGGTATTTTAAAGCAAGGATATAATATGAAATACACACTTCCTTTCTTGGTTTATTTTTTGTTGACATGCTCAATTTGGGGCCAAGACAAAGCAGTGCTTAATGTGGCTGTTGATTCAACACAAATTAAAATTGGAGCGCAACTCAATTATACTTTACAAGTAAAAGCAGATAGTACAGCACAGGTTTTTTTTCCTGAAAATCCAATATTTACTCCCTTTGAACTTTTGGAAGAAAGCCCAATTGACACCCTTCGAACACAATCACATTTTCTATACACGAAAAAATATGCATTAATTCATTTTGATTCTGGGAATTATTTTATTCCTCAGCAGCAGGTAAAAGTGGATGGTTTTTCCAAAATCGCTGACCTTATCCCTATCCGAGTGAATTCTGTGGTCGTAGATACCACAAAACAGAAATTATTTGATATCAAGCCTTTATCTCAAGTGGATAAAAACTATGATACGTTGATTTCAAGAGTCCTTTGGGGATTAGTTGTAGCCTTACTAGTAATTGGAATTTCGTACACATATTTGTTTCAGAAAAGACGAAAAGAATTACGGGAAAGAGAACTTCCCCCCTTTGACCGAGCCCTAGAAGAGCTTAAAGCTTTAGAGTCTGTACAACCCTCAGAACAAGATGAATATAAATTATATTATTCACGCTTAACGGATGTCGTTCGGCGATATTTAGAGGAGGAAGCAAAAATAGATGCCTTAGAGAGTACCTCCGAAGAGTTACTCATAAAACTTGAGCTGCGGAAAGATGCGGGAACCTTAGATTTGGATCGTGCGACATTGAAAAGTTTAAAAGAAGTACTAAAGACTGCCGATTTGGTAAAATTCGCTAAATCTTTACCAGAATATAGAATTGCTAATGAAGACAGAAGAGCAGTAGAGCATGTTGTTTTGGAAACCAAAGAAGCACTTCCCGAACCGACTGAAGAAGAGCTGAAAGAAAAGGAAGCTTACAAAGAATATTTAGCTAAAAAACGAAGAAAGGAACAGTGGATATGGGGTCTTTCTGGCACGGGTCTTTTAGCAGTTATGGCTTTAGTGATTTCTATGCTTGTGTATGGTTTTTATCCTGTAAGAGATACACTTTTGAGGTATCCCACTAAAGGATTGTATAGTGGTCAGTGGGTAACTAGTCAATACGGAACACCCCCATTAAAAATTGAAACACCAGAGGTTTTGGAACGAATTCCAAAGGAACAAAGTCTGATTCAACAATTTAGTTTGGGAACTTTAGAGAGTCCTTATTATATTGATTTAAAGTTTGATTTCCCAAAATTAGACCCCAAGAAAGAAGAGCCAAATACAGACCCACAACAAATTGAAGCAGAAAAAGCACAAGCATTGGTATCCTCTATAATTTCAGATTTTGAATCCAGTGGAGCCGTTAATATTTTGATGAAAAACGATGAACTAACCCTTCCTTCAGGCACCCCCGTAGCAAAAATTTATGGGACTTTAGACTTTCCTAAAAAAGGAGAGGACCAAAGAGTTCGTTGTAATTTTAATGCCTTGCTTTTCACCTTTGAAGAAGGCACCATCATACTCACCATGATGTATGAAAAGGATGATCGGTATGCTTCTGGAATAGAACAACGGATCATTAATAGTTTAGAATTGATAAAAGAACTTTAAAAAATGTTTGAAGGAATCTATTTTGCAAACCCCGATTACCTCTGGTTATTACTGCTCTTACCAGGAGTGATTTTTTGGCATATAGTAACTTGGCGAAAGGCTCAAGCAGAACTTAAAATGCCAAGCCTTTCAAGTTTTCGAGATCATTCTTCTTTTTGGTCTTTGGTCAGACCGCTACTTTTTGTTTTTAGAATATTCGCTTTGGGATTGATTATTTTGGCGATTGCACGTCCACAAACGGTTGACATCTCTACACGAACAAAAACAAATAAAGGAATAGATATTGTGATGGCGATAGATGTTTCTTCAAGTATGTTGGCACAAGATTTGAAACCCGATCGATTGAGTGCACTAAAACGAGTAGCTTCTGCTTTCGTGGATGATCGTTTGTCAGACCGGATTGGATTAGTAGTTTACGCTGGAGAAAGCTATACTAAGACTCCGATTACCAGTGATAAAGGAATTGTGAAAGGAGCCTTGAGAGAAATTTCTTATCAAGGGTTAATAGAAGATGGAACTGCCATAGGAATGGGTTTGGCAACTTCAGTGAACCGTTTAAAAGATAGTAGAGCAAAAAGTAAAGTGATTATATTGTTGACCGATGGAGTAAATAATTCAGGTTTTATCGATCCTAAAATTGCAACAGAACTTGCAGTGGAATTTGGAATAAAAACATACACCATTGGACTGGGAAGTAATGGAACAGCTCGGGCACCTGTAGGAATTTTACCCAATGGCAGTTTTCAATATGCGCTCACAAAAGTTGAGATTGATGAAGCCTTACTTCAAGAAATTGCGAAAGCAACAGGTGGAATCTATTTTAGAGCCACAGATAACAAAAAGTTGGAAGAAATTTATGCAGAGATCAACAAGCTCGAAAAAACAGAGGTAGAAGAATTCAAGTATTACAATTACGAAGAAAAATATCGTTTCTTGGTTTTACTTGCGATGGTATTCATTGCTTTAGAATGGATTGGAAGAAACACCGTATTTAAAAGTTTTATTTAAGATGTATCAGATAGACGCTTACGAATACATATACTTTCTAGCAATACTCCCCGTATTTTGGCTGGCGTATTTTCTTGTGCTTCGTTGGAAACGTAAAACTCAAGCCAACTTTGCAAGCGCTGAACTTTTGGAGGCACTGAGCCCCAATCGTTCAAGATTTAAGCCAGGACTTAAAATAGTCATGATGAGTTTGGCAATGATTACCCTGATTTTAGGTTTGATGAATCCTAAGATAGGAACGCAGCTTGAAACAGTAAAACGAGAAGGGGTGGATATCGTTTTTGCGATTGATGTTTCAAAAAGTATGTTGGCTGAAGATATTGCACCGAACCGACTAGAAAAATCAAAGCGATTGGTTTCGGCCATATTAAATCAACTTGCAAGTGACCGAGTGGGCATAATTGCTTATGCTGCTCAGGCAATTCCACAATTGCCTATAACAACGGATTACAGTGCGGCCAAAATGTTTTTACAAGCACTCAATACAGATATGCTTTCTTCTCAGGGAACAGCATTAGATAGTGCAATTGATTTATCTGGAACATTTTTTGATGATGAAGATCAAACCAATCGGGTAATCTTTTTGATTTCTGATGGGGAAGATCATTCTGAAGATGCATCAAATGCAGCCTCAAGAGCTGCGGCAATGGGGATAAAAATCTTCACTTTTGGAGTGGGGACAGAAGCAGGAGCCCCCATTCCAATCAAAAGAAATAATGTGGTAGAATCGTACAAAAAAGATTTTGATGGAGAAGTAGTAATTACTAAACGTAATCAAGAGATTTTGGAAGCGATAGCCAGTGCTACTGATGGTCAATATCAGGACGGAAATGACACCCAAGCAGTATTAGATTTTGTGTCGGAACAACTCAAAGCGATGGATAAAAAAGAGTTTGAAGCTAAAAAATTTGTGAGCTATAAAGATCGATTTCAACCTTTTTTAATTGCAGCTTTACTTTTTCTAATAATCGACTTATTTTTGTTTGAAACAAAAACAAAATGGGTTCAGAAATTGAATTTATTCAATGAAAATGAGAAGTAAATTTTTAATCGGTCTGTTATCCTGCTCTTTTGCATTAAGTTTTGCACAAGAAGGCAAGGTGACGAATCATATCTATGAAGGAAATGAGGACGTCCAAAAAGAGGCCTATATCAAAGCAGAAAAATCCTACAGGAAAGCACTATCACTTGCCCCTGAAAAAGCAACGGCTCTTTATAATCTTGGAAACACTCATTTTTTAGATAAAAAATACGATGAGGCATCTCAACGTTTTTTTCAAACCCAAAAATTTGCAAGTTCTAAAGAAGATAAACATAGGGCCTTCCACAATATAGGGAATGTTTACATGCAGAAAAAGGAATATCAAAAAGCAGTAGAGGCATACAAAAATGCCCTGCGTAACAATCCTTCCGATGAAGAAACACGCTACAATTATGCCTTAGCAAAAGAGCTTTTAGAAAAGGAAAAACCCCCAGAAGAGCAAGAACAAGACAATAAAAAAGACCAACAAGATAAGGATCAAGAAGACGAGAAAGAAAAAGATCAAGACGAAGAGGGAGATAAAGAAAATAAAGACGAACAGGACAAAGAGAAAGAAGGAGACGAAGGGGATGAGTCCAAAGATGAAGGTGAGCCTAAAAATGAGGGGGATCAGAAGAAAGATCAAAAACCAAATGAGGGAGAAAATAAGCCTGAAGAGAAGAAACAACCCCCAAGACAAGGACAATTATCTCCTCAGCAAGTTCAAAGTCTTTTGGATGCGATGAACAATCAGGAAAAGAAAGTTCAAGATAAAGTAAACGCCAAAAAAGTAAAAGGAGTTCCTGTTAGAGGTAAAAAAGATTGGTAGTTATGATTCGAATTTTAGCATCACGATTACTCGTAAGTCTCTTTTTATTGAGCACTTTTTCAATGCAAGCGCAGGTAAGTTTTGATGCAAAAGTGAGTAAAAAACGTCTGGGACTCAATGAGCGTCTTCGTGTTGATTTTGTGATGAATGAGAACGGAGATAACTTCAATCCTCCCCCTTTTACAGGATTTCAAGTGGTAAGTGGCCCTCAGCAGGCAGTTAGTCGGTCTTGGGTGAATGGGGTACAGAGTTTTTCCAAAACCTACACCTATTTTTTAACACCCAAGCTTAAAGGAAAAATCACTTTAGACCAAGCGCAAATAACGATCAATGGGGAAGTATATAAAACTTCTCCCATTAGTATAGAAGTTACTGAAGCCGTAGAAAAACCCAATGACCCTAACAATATTGATTATATCACAGATGAAAACATTAAACTTGTCGCTGAAATTTCAAATTCGAACCCCTATTTGAATGAAGGAATCTCTGTCGTTTACAAGCTCTATTTTAGAAACCCTATTTCTATTTCGGATGTTCAAGAACTAGAATCTCCAAGCTATGGTGATTTTTGGAGTCATTTAATTAAAATTGGACAAGTACGAGTAAACACGAAAGGAGTATACAAAGGAGAGCCTTATAATGAGGTGGTTTGGCGTAAAGTAGTGCTTTATCCCCAAAAAACCGGAAAACTCAATATTGAACCCTTAACGCTTAATTTGAGTTTGAGCGTTCCCAGTAACCGACGTGATCTCTTTGGAAGAAGAGTTCTTACTCAAGGGCAAAAAACTATTTCTGCGGGTAGAAGAGTAATTAATGTTAAATCTTTGCCAGAGAAGAATCAACCTGCAGGATTTACTGGAGCTGTAGGTCAATTTGATTTTGATGTTATTTTAGATAAAGATGCTTTAAAGGCTACGGAGTCATTTCAAGCAACAATAAAAGTTAGAGGAAATGGAAATTTAAAATTATTTAATCTCCCTAAAATTAACGTCCCCAATACCTTAGAAGTTTATGAACCTGAGCACAAAGAAAATGTAAAAATCAAGCTTAAAGGAATGGAGGGAACGATAGAAGACACCTATACGATTGTCCCACAATACCAAGGAAAGTATCCTATTCCATCGATACAATTTTCATATTTTGATCCCAAAGCGAAAAGCTATAAGACTGTGCGGTCACAAGATTTATTGGTAGATGTTTTTGATGGGCCTATTGCCGCAGATTCACAAAAAGAGATAACAAATGCACCAAAGCAAATCATTCAAACTGCTGATACTACGTTTCGTTTTATTCTTTTAAACACCAAATTAAGCCCAATCAAAACAGCTTCATTTTGGAACAGTACTCTTTTTTTGGGTCTTCTTACCTTCCCTGTAGTTCTTTTATTAGTTGTTTATTTATTGAAACGATTTGTACTGGAAAGAACGGAGGATAGTGGAAGTAAAAAGCAACGGGAAGCACAACGTTTAGCACGGAAATATTTAAGTTCTGCGAAAAAAGCATTCCACGATCAGGCTCTTTTTTATGAGGCTTTAGAACGGGCGTTACATAATTACTTAAAAGCTAAATTGAAAATTGAGACTACTGAGTTAAGTAAAGATAAAATTGAACGTCTATTAGTAGACAAAAAAGTTAATCAACAAACAGCCTTAAACTTTGTGGCTGTAATTGAAAATTGTGAACGGGCACGATACGCTCCTGGCTCTTCTGTCAGTATAAAAGGAGATTATGAAAAAGCAAGTAGTATTATTGCAAGTATAGATCGACAATTATGAGAAAAGAAATGATTTTTAATTTGTTTTCAAGGCGATTTCGAAACCTGTTTGTAGGGTTTATTATGATCCATTTTTTGACGGTAAGTGCGCAAAATTCTCCCGAAAAGCTCTTTAAAGATGGGAATACAGCCTATAATGAAGGTGACTTTACAACGGCTGTTTCTCGTTACGAACAGACGCTTGAAATGGGACAACACAGCGCTGCTTTATATTTCAATTTAGGGAATTCATATTATCGATTAAATAAAGTTGCTGAGAGTATTTATTATTTTGAAAAAGCAAAACAATTAGATCCAGATAATGAGGATATCATCGTCAACGGCGCTTTTGCTCAAAATATGACACTAGATGCAATTGAGGCCATTCCTAAATCTCAGTTAGCACAAATTCAACAAAGTGTTTTCAGTCTATTTTCTCTTGCTACTTGGTCTAGGATTACGCTACTATGGATATGGTTATTCGTAGTGGTTTTCATAGCATATTTATTTTTAAAGGCAACAGAACGGAAGCGATTCTACTTTTTTATCTCTTTACTATGCTTGTTTCTATTTGTGAGTAGTTTTGCCATCTCTTTTTCAATTAATCAACAACAAGAAAATACTCAATTTGCGATTCTTTTCTCTAATAAAATAGATATCTGGTCTGAACCCAACCAAAGAGGAGAAATTCAATTTACCTTACACGAAGGGACCAAGATTCAATTACTCGAATCTCTTGATGAATGGAATAAAATTAGGATTGCAAATGGTTCTGAAGGATGGATAAAGAATGCCGAATTCCGAAGTTTAAAAGACTAAATCACAACGATTTGTTGTTCTTGAAGGGTTTCTATTTGCATAACCCAATCAAATAAAAAAGCACCCAATTCTTCAAGTATAGGGAAGGTAATAGATTCGTCTAAAATTGTTGGAGACATAAGTGTCATAAAGGAATTGATTTCTTTAAAAACAAGGGTTAATGCACTCAAAATAATCCCCCATTTTATAATTCCAAAGAGCCCGCCTAAGAGTCGATTGAGACCACCCAGAGCTACAATTTTCAGTGCTTTTGTAAGCATTTTAGCTAAAATTGAAATGGCGTAAACGATTCCGATAAAAAGTAGAATAAAGCTAACGGTTTGAATTATTTTTGGACTCCATTCCACGTATAGTGTTAGGTAATTTCCTACTAAAGAAGAAAATTTAAACGAACCCATAATACCAAAGAATAAGGCAATCATTCCTGAGACCTCAATAATGAAGCCCTTGCTAAGTCCACGGAAAAGGGAGTAGGCCAATAAGATTACGACTACAACATCAAATGCATTCATGAGACTAAAGTACTATTTTAGGCTTATAAAACGACTACTTTTTTGGGATAAGGACAGTTGAAAAGAAAAAATAATTAGTAAATAATCCTACCCAAAATGTATCTTTGTGTATGGCAAAAAATGGGAGAGATCCGCAATTAAAAGAGCGTTGGGATAAATTAATTCTTTTTTTAACGGATACCTTTTCTGATGGGGAAGCGTTAGATGTTGAAGGTGTTCTGTATCTGATTGGACTTCAGGAGTTCGGAAAGCCACATCAACGATTTAAAAAGGAAGATAATGTGAATTTAATTCACATTGGAGTTTGCACCATTTTAGAACCCTTTGGCTACTATCGTTTTGACTTTATAGACGAAGATGGATGGCCTCATTTTGAACTGGTTGAGCCTTTACCTCACTTAAAAGCAGGAGAGCAAAGTGTTTTAATCAAAAGTGCGATTGTAGATTACTTCCTAAAGCAGGGGGTCATTTCATAAAACTACTTTATTTTTGTACCATGATTGATCGTGTAAAAGAACATTTGGAGCAAGTCAACGCTTTTACAAGCAAGGATGCTCAAGCTATTGAAGAATTTCGAATTAGTTATGCTGGAAAAAAGGGTATTCTTAATTCTCTATTTGCCGCCTTTAGAGAGGTGCCTGCAGATGAAAAAAAGGCATTTGGACAAGAGCTCAATACGCTCAAGACCGCAGTAACAGATAAAATAAAAGAGCTTCAATCTCAATTAAATAATAAGGGAGGGAAAGCTATCCTTAGTGACCCAACACGAACTCCTTTTCCCATACAAACAGGAAATCGACATCCACTAGCTGTTGTTAAAAATCGCATTATTGATATTTTTACTCAGATTGGTTTTACCATTTCAGAAGGACCTGAAATTGAAGATGACTGGCATAATTTTACAGCTTTAAATTTGCCGGAGTACCACCCTGCTCGAGATATGCAGGATACCTTTTTTATCCAAACGGATCCAGATATTTTGTTACGCACGCACACTTCATCGGTTCAAGTGCGTTATATGGAACGAAACCAACCTCCTATACGAACGATTTCTCCCGGGCGTGTATTTCGAAATGAAGCTATTTCTTCTAGAGCACATTGCATTTTCCATCAAGTAGAGGGATTATACATTGCTAAAAATGTGTCTTTTGCAGACTTAAAACAAACCTTACAATATTTTACAGAATCTTTATTTGGGAATTCTAAAATTCGTTTAAGACCTTCTTATTTTCCCTTTACTGAGCCGAGTGCTGAGGTTGATATTTATTGGGGATTAGAGACAGAAACAGATTATCGAATTACTAAGGGGACAGGATGGCTTGAAATTATGGGCTGTGGAATGGTTGACCCTAACGTTTTGGAAAACTGTGGCATTGACCCTAATGAGTATTCAGGTTTTGCTTTTGGAATGGGAATTGAACGAATTGCAATGTTGTTATATCAAATCAGTGACATTAGACTCTTTTTTGAAAATGATGTACGCTTTTTAAAACAGTTTAAAGCAACCCTCTAACTCAATTTTTTAGTAAGTCTTAGGAACATCTTTTTTGGACTTTTCTTTAAATATAATATCCCGTAAACAGCATCAATAATGGAAGTGTTTATTCCTAATGATTTACTTACTTTATAAGCGGATTCACTTGCATAATAGCCTTCTGCCACCATACTCATTTCTATTTGAGCCCCTTTTACGGTATATCCTCTACCAATCATATTTCCAAAACGTCTGTTTCTACTAAAGAGCGAATAGGCAGTAACCAATAGATCTCCCAAATAAGCGGATTGATTGATATTCCGTTTACTTTTACTCACTTTCTTGATAAAGCGATTCATTTCTCGAGTGGAATTACTAATTAAAACACTTTGAAAATTATCACCATAACCCAAACCATGGGCAATTCCAGAAGCTAGGGCGTATACATTTTTTAAAGTGGCAGCATATTCAATTCCAATGACATCATTTGAAACTTTTATTTGTAAGTACGAAGTCCGCATTAATTGACGTAATTGGGAAGCATTTTCTTTGTTTCTTGAGGCTAGCGTGAGGTAAGAAAGGCGTTCCAAGGCGATTTCTTCTGCATGCGAGGGTCCACCAATAACAATAAATTGCTCCCAAGGGAGATCATAATGTTGGTGTAAATGCTCTCCTACGATAAGTTGTGATTCAGGAATAAACCCCTTGACCCCAGAAACAATAATTTTGTCGTGTATGGGCTGCGTAATTTTTTTTAATTCACTTCCTAAATAGGCCGAGGGAACGGCCAATATAAGCCATTGAGATTTGGCAACAACTTCATTGAGATCACTACTCACTGAAATTCTTCGGGCTTTAAATCGAACCTCTGAGAGGTAGTTTGGATTTTTTGAAGTAGCCGAAGTTTTTTCGGCTTGTTCAGGGTCACGAACATACCAATTGACGTGAACTTTACTGTCTGTTAAGATTTTAACAAGAGCAGTTGCCCAGCTGCCACTACCCAGCACAGCAATACTGATTTTTGGAGAAATAATTTTAAGCATTGTTAGATTTGAGTTTGTCGATGGCTTATAACCATGAACTCCATGGAATTCGACTCAATAAAAGGAGTAAACCTAAACTGTAAAAAAGTCCAATTCTTAAAAACTTTTTTGCAGATAAGGTTTGTCTTTTATGCATAGACCAACCCATCGTGATCAAAACT
>Ga0228662_1000125_pt1 | contig 42491 bp, 38 predicted proteins | sample 76DmetaG_FD_183173 | JGI IMG/M metagenome (GOLD analysis project Ga0228662, IMG submission 183173) | Seawater microbial communities from Monterey Bay, California, United States - 76D | ecosystem: Environmental > Aquatic > Marine > Coastal | place: USA: California | collected 2016-11-10
CTGAACATTACTTCTAAAGGATTTTTATTAGTTGAGCGTGCCCCTGGGGTTAGTGTGCAAGAAATCAAAGAAGCAACAGCTGGAAAACTTGAAATTCCTGTGGATGTTCCTGAAATGCAATTTTAACCTAATAAATTCAATAAATTTATACTAGAAATGTTTTAAATAAATTAGTACTTTTGATTAAATTTTAATTCAATGATAAATAACTTAAGATTACTAATCGTCTGTGTTGCAACTCTATTTTTTAGTTGTCAAAATAAAACCAAGAATACTGAAAATTCTAAAACCGTAGCAACTGAAATTGAGCAAGATCAATGGATAGATATGAGTCCTGTAGCAAGCCTGAGTGGATGGCATATTTATCAGAATGAGTCTGGTCAAAAAACAGGTTGGACTGTTGCCGATGGTATTTTTACTTATGATTCAGAAAATGCAGAAGGAGATGGAAATAAAAGTCTAATTTCAGATCAAAAATTCACCAACTTTGAAATAAAATTTGAGTGGAAACTTTCCCCTGATTCCAACAGTGGATTTATGTGGGGTGTCAATGAAAGTACAGATTATGATGATCCGTATGTAACAGGTCCTGAAATTCAAATCATCGATGCAGATATTTATGCAGATGATAAAAAAAATCAAATTCATACTGCAGGTGCTTTGTATGACATGATTGCACCTGACCATGTCATGGCTAAGCCAGCTGGCGAATGGAATAGCTACCACATTACAATTAATCACAAAGTGAATAAGGGAACAGTGGTTCACAATGGTATGGAGATTAATCGTTTTCCTCTACATGGAGGGGAATGGGACGAAATGGTTGCTAAAAGTAAATTTAAAGAAATGTCAGGTTTCGGTAAGTTCAAAGAAGGTCACCTTTGTTTGCAAGACCACCCGGGTGTAATCTCGTATAAAAATATAAAAATAAGAAAGCTCTAATTTGAACACTAAAAAAAATATTTTTCCTTTCTATATCAGACTGCTTTCAGGAGGTTTAGTCATGGTTTTTTTATTGCCCCTTGGATTAAAACTCATCCACAGTTATGAGTTTCATTCCAACCCAAATACATGCAAAAATAATAAGACCCATATTCACGAATCCATTACGCATAATGAAGCTTTGGATTATTTTTTTCAGCCTCTAGTTCACGAAGTTGAGGACGTTAATGAGGAACATCTTTTTTTGGTTTTAACAGAAGAAAAGAGCGTATATCATGCCTCTTTTAATTCGGTTGCCTATAAGCGTTATAGATCACGAGCACCCCCGGTATTATTTATATAAAATAATCTTTAATGACTTTTTTTTAGTCATTAACCCCATTCATTTTTTTTAATAAATAATATCAATCCCAATGGATAAAACAACAATTTTATACACAAAAAACACCCTTTTACTTATATTATTAATCACCATTTCTTCTTGTTCTAAAGACACTCCTGAAGTTGTCAACGAAGAAGAATTAATAACGACTGTTGAACTCAATTTTTCAACTCAAGGAGAGCCTGACCAAACGGTTCGTTGGGAAACAGAAGCTGCAAATTCAGCAGAAATTGTTCTAAAGTCAAATACTGAATATGACGTTCAAATTACTTTTTTGGATGAAAGTGATCCTAGCGATATTGAGAATATTAATGCAGAAATAATCGAGGAAGCGGATGAACACCAAGTGTTTTATGAATTTTCTGGAGTAAGTGTCACTTATGGCCAAGGTACTTCTGATGCACTAGACAGTGATCAAAACCCCGTTTATATTAATTCCATTTGGAATACAAGTGACGCTAATTCTGGTGTCGTTCGTGTTTTTTTAATTCACGAACCGACAACGAAAAGCAGTACAACCAGAGACGGATTTGGAGGTGAAACTGATGTTTCAGTTGATATCCCTATTCGTATCATTGAAGAATGATCAAGAGTTTTTTTAAAATCACAGTTCTAGTGTTCTTTCTAAAGGGAATTCCTTTATGCTCACAGAACTGTGATTTTATTCTTAGTGGAACAATCAAAGATTTGCATGATGGTTCCCCTATTTATGGTGCCGTTATAAGAATTGAAGGCTCTGATGTTTTTGCTCAAACACAAGAAAATGGATCCTATATTTTAAAGGCGCTTTGTCCTGGAAGTGTTGTGTTTTTAATAGAGCACGCTGAATGTAATTCAGTTCGAAAGAAAGTTTCCATTAATGCAAATGCAACCCTTAATTTTGAGTTAGAGCACCATATCAATGCTCTAGAAGAAATTATAATTTCAGACAATCAGCTCAAAGTACTCAATGGTAACGCTAAAGAATCCCGATTGAATGCTGATCAAATCACACGTTTTAGTAATCAAAGTTTAGCAGATGCATTGACAACTTTGGCAGGAGTATCCTCATTGAAAACAGGAAATGCGATCGCTAAACCCATGATTCATGGGATGTATGGCAGTCGAGTGGGAATTATTGCTAATGGTATTCGATTGCGAGATCAAGAATGGGGTCCCGATCACGCACCCAATATTGATTTAAACGCTTTTCAAAGTGTGCAATTAGTTAAAGGTGCTGCTGCTCTAAAATATGGGGGAGATACTCCAGGCGGAATTATCGTTTTGTCCCCTCACAAATTAATTTTAAGAGACAGTCTTTTTGGACAAACAATCATTAATACCGCAACCAATGGATGGGGAGGGAGTCTTACTTCCAAATTAATGAAAACAACTTCGAATGGCTATTACGTTAATGGTCAATTGACGGCAAAACGTTTTGGAGATTTAAGTTCTCCTGAGTATGTTCTTTCAAACACAGGAATGAAAGAAATGAATATTTCATTCAAATTAGGAAGAAGTAAAATCAGTAAGGGTTGGGAGTTGAATTATTCTCGGTTTCAAAATGAAACGGGGATTTTACGTTCGGCTCACATCGGAAATATTCAAGATTTATTAAGAGCGCTAAAAGAGGATAAACCCCTAAGAATTGAACCCTTTACTTATAGGATCAATGCCCCAAAACAGCAAGGCTTGCATCAAAACATTCACTTGATTTATTTTAATCAATTCAATGATGAACTGAAGTGGAAATTAGATTACAACTATCAAGTAAATTCTCGAAAAGAATTTGATATTAGAAGAGGAGTACCCTTAGATGTCCCTGCCATTGATTTAAGGTTACAAACCCATAATGTATTGGGAAGTTTACAGTGGAAGAAAGGTTTTAACTGGGAGATGGAATTGGGGATAAATGCGCTGCTTCAAGATAATTATTCAGATCCGAATACAGGGGTCAAAAGATTGATTCCTGATTATATAAAAACACAACTGGGAAGCTATTTAGTGGGATCTTATAAACCTTCAAATTCTTTTCATTGGGATTGGGGGGTTCGTCTGGATCATGTCGGTTGGGATGTACAGAAGTATTATAATATATCCGATTGGAAGAAACGAAACTACAATTCTATTTTTCCACAGTTTGAGGTAGATAATGTAGGAACTCAAATTTTAGTAAACCCAACAGTAAATTTTTTAAATTTTGCAGCTCAAACAGGAATTTCGATAGAACTAAGCGAACAATTTAATACTAGCTTTTCTTATGTTTTATCCCAGCGGTCTCCTAATGCATCCGAATTATTTAGCGATGGGCTGCATCATTCATTAGCCACTATAGAATTTGGAAGCTTGACTTTAGATAAAGAGAGTTCAAATAAATTTCTTTTCAGTTTAACAAAAACACAAGGCAAACTCAAGGGAGCTATTGAGCCCTATTTTTCAAAAATCAACAATTATATTTTTATTGCTCCCAAAGCACTTCAACAAACCATCAGAGGGGCTTTTCCAGTTTGGCAATATGATGCTACAGATGCTTTACTTTGGGGTGTGGATGCCGTTTTGGCGTATGAGTTTTCAGATCGGTTGAACTTAGATATTAACGCTTCATATACCCATGCTCAGGATATGAAAAATGAGTTGCCTCTCATTAATATTCCTCCCTTCAATAGCTCCCAAAGCATTCAATATAGTTCTCCCAAAAAGCGTTTTGATATTAAAGTAATGCATCATTTTACAGCAACACAAAACCGCTTTCCGGATCTCAATTTTAGTGTAACAACTTTACAAGAGGATGGTTTAATTGAGCAGGAGGTTGATGTAAGCACTCCTCCTTCAGCCTATCAAAAAGTGGATGTGTTTTTTTCATTATATTTGGGTAACATTAATAAATCTAAAACTAGCCTACGATTTATGTTTTACAATATTACCCAAAGCAAATACAGAGACTATTTAAACAGAATGCGTTTTTATGCTGATGAAATAGGACGTAATGTTCAAGTTCAGTTGGTTCTCTCATATTAATTAGCTTTACTATTTTATAAATTATGCCTCAAATTTTATTATTATGCTATTTGTATTTTTACACATTTACTTGAATTTTAGTTTGCCTACATTAAGTTTCGAGACCCTTATAAATACCTTTTTGGTTCCTACTGCTTTTTTTTATTACTGGTTTAATTCCAAAATGAGGGGTTACTATATTATGTTTGCTCTTTTTTTTTCTTGGATGGGGAACCTATTTCTTTTAGTAAATCTTAATCCTGGTTTTCAAAAATGGATTGTGTTTTTATTTTGGCTATCCAATAGTATCTTTTTTATACAATTCATTTATTTTAAAAGAGAGTATTTTTTAAGAGAACATGTATTAGGTCTCATTTTTTATTTTTCTTACTTGGCTGTTTTTCTTAATCATGTCTATTCCTCTTTGGGAGAGATGAAACTACTTGCTCTTGTTCACGGTTTAACGACCGCTGTTTTTGGAAGTTTTACAGTAATGCAATTATTTAAAAAATTTAATACAACTAAACTTATACTTTTTTTAGGTTTGCTATTCCTTTCAGTGAAGGATGTTATGCTCACTTACAACAAGCGTTTTTTTGAAGAAGAATTTTTTTCATTTCCCATACCTATCTTTCAATTATTAGGACTGTTTTTATTGCTTGGGGCTTTTATCAATCTAGAGCGAAGAGAGCAAGAGGAATTATATTTGAGACAAAATGAGGAGAAATTTGATAAATTAGTACGATGAAAGTAATCCGCACTGTTTTTATAATACTTTGTTGCATTTTATTTAAAATAAATGCCCAAGAAACACTTCCTGAAATTGAAGGTTTTTATGGTGATCCCTCCTTAGAGACTCAATTTGCTTTTGTTCAAGAGTTACTTTATGTTGCTGGTTATACCCCTGAAGAAATACAAATTTATCAAACATTGCCTAATTATGCTCATGTGTATCGTGTAAAATTAGATTCTGTAAATGGTGGCTTTATGTTTGTTCGGTGGGACAAACAAAAGAAAGAACATTTTATAGCGAATAAAATGATAGATCCTGGCTTGTATTATAACCTAAAGGCTGCAAAAGAAGTGATGCGCCAACAAACAATTAATGCTACTTTTTCTGTAGAAGACATTTCATTGCAAGCGTCTGATCAACAAAAAATATCCACTAGTGATATTACAGAATTGAGAGAAGCTTATGATCTCGAACAAACTGAAATTAGAGATTTTGAAAATGAAAAGAAAAAAGTATCACTTCAAAAAGCGCAAAGAAAGATTGAAAGAAAATCAAAACGTAAAAAAAACTAGAGGTTGACGGTTAGAATTGTACCCTCTAATTCAGTGGTATAACAAGTCAGTGAACCGCTGCAAGAGTTTGAATATGAATTGTTGTGGTATCCACATGTAAACTCTGATCCGTCAAAAGTCCAGCGATCTCGATTGCCCTGATGAGGACAACTATTGTCGAAAGCGCGTATTTCATTTGTACTGATTCGAATCAATAAAAGGTCTTCATCTCTATAATTAATCCATCCTCCTACGACTTCAAGATCTGAAAATTGACTATTTGTTAGGTCAATTTGTAGTGGTTCTTTAGGAGTACTTTGACTCTGACTTCCTGAAGAAGTTGAAGATTCAGGTGTTTCTTCTGTAGAGCATGCTTCGAGTATTGGAATTCCAAATGCCGCTAATACAATTGGTTTACATGCAGTTTTTAAAAAGGTTCTTCTGTTTTTCATATTGCTAATTTAAAATGTTTAATTAAATTTGAAAAAATTTAAACAAATTTTTTTTATAAATTTTAAAAAAAACTCCTAATCAATGAACAAAATTCTATTTCTCGGCTTTTTTTTATTCATCACTTTAGTGCACGCTCAAAATTCAGGAAGCTTAAGTGGACGTATTCTTGATCTTCAAAATCAACAGCCTCTTCCTGGAGCAACCCTTATTCTTGAAGGAACAGGAATAGGTGTAGTTACAGATGAAGAGGGTTATTTTACGATCAATGAAATTCCTTATAAATCTTACAATGTAATTGCAAGTTTTTTGGGCTACGAAAGTGAAACCTTATACAATGTAATTGTAAAATCTGTGGGTAATCGTCCCATTCTCTTTGAATTAGAAGAGGTTGCAGAAACTTTAGATGAAGTAGTTATTGTTAGAAGCCCTTTTCGTACAACAAGAGATACCCCCTTATCTACTCAAAGTTTCTCAGCTGTTGAAATAGAGACCTACCCTGGAGGAAACAATGATATTACAAAAGTGGTACAAAGTATGCCGGGAATTTCACCATCTATTGGGGGTTTTAGAAACGATATTATCATTCGTGGGGGTGCACCCAATGAGACTGTATATTATTTAGATGGTATTGAAATTCCAAACATCAACCATTTTAGTACCCAAGGGAGCGCAGGGGGGCCTGTCGGAATGATTAATGTTTCTTTTGTACGTGATGTTACACTTTCTAGTTCTGCCTTTGGTGCCGAATATGATAATCCGCTATCGGGTGTTTTGGCCTTTGAACAAAGAGAGGGTAATGCAAATGAATTTGGGGGTAACTTTCGTTTTGGAGCCAGTGAAGCGGGAATAACTTTGGAAGGACCTTTGTTTAGAAAAGATAAGGATCGTCCAGCCAATACAACTTTTTTATTTTCGGTTCGAAGAAGTTACTTACAATTCTTATTCGAGCTTATTGGTCTTCCTATTCGTCCTGATTATTGGGATTATCAATGGAAAATTAAGCATGAAATAGATAAATATAACTCGTTAACATTCATAGGGATAGGAGCGATCGATGATTTTTCGGTAAAAGCACCCGATGAGTTTGATGCCGAACAACAAGCTACTTTAGATCAAGTTCCCATTATTGATCAAAGAAGTACTACAGTCGGATTATCGTGGAAGCGAAATTATAAAAACAGCAAAGGGTTTATGATGACTGCATTGAGCACCAATCGTTTGGAGAATGTTTTTTCTCGCTATGAGGATAATACGACTCGAACGGGAACTATTTTCCAAAACGATTCTTATGAGTGGGAAACAAAATTACGCTACCAAACCACCCTTTACACCAACCAATGGAAATGGTCTTCTGGATTTAACATTCAACAGTCCAGTTACCAAAACAATACAATTTTTAATTATTACGATATCGCTTACAATACGAGCTTAGATTTTGCTAAATACGGTGTGTTTGTAAAGGGGTCTCGCAAGCTCTTCAATGATCGATTGGATCTTACTTTGGGTCTGAGAACAGACGCAGATAGTTTCTCCACTGGCTCCAATTTAATTGACAACCTCTCTCCTAGAATTGCATTTTCGTATGCTCTAACAGAAAATCAACAGTGGAAGTTAAACGCAACTGCAGGGCGCTATTTTAAGATACCAACTTATACAATGCTTGGATTTCAAAACGAGCGATCGCTTTTTGTGAATCAGGAGGCTTCTTATGTTAGAAGTGATCATTTTGTAGTCGGTTTAGAATATAATGTTACGCCATCCTCAAGATTTACCTTGGAAGGTTTTGTCAAAAATTATTCAAATTATCCTGTATCCGTTGTAGATGGGGTTTCCTTAGCTAATAAAGGAGGTGGTTTTGAAGTGCTGGGTAACGAAGCAATAGTTTCTGAGGGTACGGGGCAGAGTTCTGGATTGGAATTTTTATTTCAGCAAAAACTATCTAATAATTTTTATGGTGTCTTTGCTTACACCTATTTCTTCAGTGAATTTACAGGTTTGGATCAACGCTCCAGACCCTCAGTTTGGGATAGTCGTCATTTGATTTCTTTTACGGGAGGTTATAAACTAAAAAGGAACTGGGAACTAAGTGCCCGTTGGAGGTTTGCTGGAAAAAACCCCTATGTTCCAACAGATCTTGAGGCAAGTTTAGAGGCTTATCCAGAGATTATTTTGGACTATGACCGATTGGGGGAAGTCAAGCTAAATGCCTTCAATTTGGCTGATATTAGAATTGATAAAAAGTGGAATTTTGAAAAGCTATCCTTCAATTTCTTTTTTGAAATCCAAAACTTTTTGGGGCAACCCAACCCGACGCCTGAAGAATATGGCCTCAATAGAAATGTCAGTGGTGAAGTTATACTTCCACGCAGTTTAGTTTCTGTCTCTACGGATGAAGGAAATAGTTCTCCCCTGCCTTCTTTTGGTTTTGTATTGTACTTCTAGCCCTTAAAGATCTAAAAGTCCTTCGGGTAATGTTACGGTGATGATTTTGGCAATTCGGTCAACATTTAAGATAAAATCATCGTGAACTGGAATTAATGCAGTAGCACCCTCTCGATCAATTTCAAAAAGGGCTTGTGCTCCTTGGTCATGAACTGTTTTAATGCTTCCTATTGTTTTACCCTCCTCCAATATCGTAAATCCAATGACTTCATGATAATAAAATTTATTTCCTTCCAAAGGGGGAAGTAGATTGAGTGGTAAATACAATTCTTTTTTGAGTAAAGTATCTGCTGCTACTTCATCCCTGACTTCTTCAAAGTCAATACGAAGTAATGAAGATTTATGGAGTTGACATTTGCGAATAAAAAAAGGAACCAATCCTGTGGGTAAATCCACAAAAATTGATTCCAATGTAAGGTAATCTTCAGGAGAGTCACTGTCTATTTTGACAAGTACTTCTCCCTTAAAACTGTATTTTCCAACGATGGTACCTAAATAAAAACAGGCTTCTTTTTTCATCGTGGAAAAGAAAAGGTTATTATCCCTCTTTTGCTTCGGAAGCTTCGTCAGCTTCAGCTTGAGGAGCAGGAGCTTCTTCTTCAGTAGCTGGTGCTGCTTCTTCAGTTACAGGAGCTTCTTCTTCAGTAGCAGGCGCTTCTTCTACAACTTCATCAGTAGTTTCAGCGGCAGCTTCCTCGGCAGCAGCAGCTGTTGCAGCGGCTTCAGCGGCTTCTGCTTCTGCTTCTAGAGCAGCAGCATCTGCTAAACGCTTGTCACTTACTGCTTTCTCATCGGCTAAACGTTTTGCTTTGGTATCAGCATCAGCTTGAGTTAAACCGTCTTTCTTCGCTTGGATTTTAGCATCCTTTTCTTCCAGCCAAGCGGCTAGTTTTTTGTCTGCTTCTTCTTGGGTTAATGCTCCTTTTCGGACACCTCCATTTAAATGATGCTTCAACATTACACCTTTATACGATAAAAGGGTACGTGCTGTATCGGTAGGTTGAGCTCCTTTTTCTAACCATGAAACAGCATGGTCAATTTGGATGTCAACTGTAGCAGGATTTGAATTTGGATTGTACGTTCCAAGTTTTTCAAGATAACGACCGTCTCTCTTTGCTCGTGCATCTGCGGCAACTACCCAATAGAAGGGTTTTCCTTTTTTACCGTGTCTTTGTAGTCTAATTTTTACTGGCATAACATATTAATTTGTGAGGATTCCCGATCCTCTGATTATTAATTCCGGGGTGCAAATATAATTTATTTTTCTTTTATGTAAGTTTAGATGTGAATTATTTATCAGTTCTGATGTACTGATTTTAAGTATTTCTTTCATTATGGAGATTTAATGTTAACGTAAGCACACGCAAAAGTTGGTGAACGCAATAAAAAAGTGTATTTTTGCGCACTAAAATTTTATCGAAAAATGAACATCAGCAGAACTGATTTAGACGCCCTAAACGCAACAATAAATATTACTTTAGACCGCACTGATTATCAAGAGAAAGTGAACGAAGTGTTGGTAAGCTATAGAAAAACAGCCAATATTCCTGGATTTAGAAAGGGACATGTTCCGATGGGCATGATTAAAAAGCAATATGAACAAGCTGTTACTGCAGATGAGGTCAATAAAATTCTTCGTGAACAACTAGATACCTTTATCAAAGAAGAAAAGTTAGATCTTTTAGGAAATCCTCTTCCAAAAGCTCCAGATCAAGAATTAGATTGGTCTGCTGATAGTATGGATTTTGAATTTGAGTTAGGATTAGCCCCTAAGTTTGACGTAAAGTTAGATGTACTCAAGAAGGTGGTGCGTTATGAAATTGAACCCGATGCTAAAATGCTAAAGGAACAAATGGATTACGTAACAAAACAATACGGTAAATTAGTGTCTCAAAAGAATCCTGCAAAGGGGTTTGAAATTACGGCTCAATTCAGAAATGAAGAACTTGAGCTTGATAAAATGGCTGCAATTACTTTAGAAGATATCAAGGCTAAAAAAGCAGTTACTGCTTTAAAAGAAGCCACTACAGGAACTATCCTGACTCTTTCAGGAAAAGGGCTTTTCTCTGATGATGCTAAAGCAAAACAGTTATTGTCAATAGATGATGATCAACTTAAAGCATTAAGCAAAGCTGAAATTACTGTCGAAATAAAAGAAATTAACGAACGAATTCCCGCAGAATTAAATCAGGAATTATTTGACAAACTATACGAACCAGGAACGGTAACTTCAGAAGCTGACTTAAAAATTAAAATCAAAGAAGGACTTCAGAAACAATTTGAACCTCAAGCAGATCAAAAGTTGTTAAATGACATTACAGAATATCTAGTAGAAAAAACTAAATTCAATTTGCCTGCAGATTTTCTCAAAAGATGGATGCAAACAGCTGGGAAAGAACCATTAACTCCCGAAGCTGCTATTGAGGAATTTGATAAGTCAGAGAAAGGAATTCGTTATCAACTCATCGAAGGCAAGATTATTGATGAGCACAAGCTGGAGATGACTTTTGAAGAGTTAAAAGATTTTACAGCCACTTTGGTTCAAAATCAGATGATGCAATATGGTCAACAACCGGATCCAACTCAAATTGACGGCATTGTTTCTAATGTGTTGTCTAATCAAGATGAAACCAGAAGAATCTCTGAACAATTGATGAGTAATAAAATGCTGACCTTTTTTAAAGATAATGCACCTCTAAAAGTTAAAAAAGTTGGTTTTGACGCCTTTATTAAAGAAGCCTACGGGAAAGCTTAATATTTTCATTATTTTTAATTAAAATAAAAAACATGGACTACGGTAAAGAATTTAAAAAATACGCAACCAAACATCACGGGATCAACTCAATGTATTACGATAATATCGTGAGTAGTATGACTCCCTATATTATAGAAGAGCGACAAATGAATGTTGCTCAAATGGATGTTTTTTCAAGATTAATGATGGATCGTATCATGTTTTTAGGAACAGGTATTGATGACAATGTTGCGAATATTATTCAGGCTCAGTTGTTATTTTTACAAAGCACGGATGCGAATCGAGATATTCAGATGTATATCAACTCCCCGGGAGGAAGTGTCTATGCTGGATTGGGGATATATGACACTATGCAATTTATTAGTCCTAATGTAGCGACTATCTGTACAGGTATTGCAGCTTCCATGGGAGCAGTATTGCTTTGTGCAGGCCATGAAGGAAAACGTTCCGCCTTACCCCATGCTCGAGTGATGATTCATCAGCCTTTAGGGGGTGCACAAGGACAAGCATCGGATATTGAAATTACAACGCGAGAGATTTTAAAATTAAAAGATGAATTGTATCAAATTATCTCAAAACATTCTGGGCAAAACATGGAGAAAGTAACACATGATAGTGATCGTGATTACTGGATGAAGGCTGAAGAAGCGAAAACTTACGGAATGGTTGATGAAGTTTTACAAAACTCACCAAAATAAGAACCCATTATTATGAGTAAACCTGATTTAAATTGTTCGTTTTGTGGAAGGCCAAAGCCAGAAACTCAATTACTTATTGCAGGCCTGGATGCTCATATTTGTGATCGCTGTATTGTTCAAGCCCATGGCATTGTTCAAGAGGAAAGTACAGTTGAAAGTTCGGAGGATGTTCAAATTGAACTCAAGCCACCCAAAGAAATTAAATCTTTTTTAGACACCTATATTATTGGACAAGAATCTTCCAAAAGAGTTTTGTCGGTAGCGGTTTATAATCATTACAAACGCTTGTTGCAGTCAGCTTCTAAAAAGGATGATGATGCTGTTGAAATTCAAAAAAGTAATGTGTTGCTTGTTGGACCAACGGGGACTGGAAAGACACTTTTAGCGCAAACCATTTCCCGAATGTTAAAAGTTCCTTTAGCTATTGTTGATGCAACAGTTTTAACCGAAGCGGGCTATGTTGGAGAAGATGTGGAAAGTATCTTGTCTCGCTTACTTCAAGCTGCGGATTATGACGTTGATCGTGCGCAAAAAGGGATAGTTTTTATAGATGAAATTGATAAAATTGCACGTAAAGGCGACAATCCTTCCATTACCAGAGATGTTTCTGGAGAAGGAGTACAACAAGCATTATTAAAGCTTTTAGAGGGTACCGTGGTTAATGTGCCACCGAAAGGAGGACGTAAACATCCCGATCAAAAATTCATTGAAGTCGATACTTCCAATATTCTCTTTATTGCGGGTGGGGCATTTGATGGAATTGATTCGCATATCAGTAAGCGTCTTAATCTGCAGGCCATAGGATACAAAACAGCGCAAGAACAGCGAAATGTGGATCAGGAAAATATGTTGCAATATATTACTCCTCGAGACATACGTTCCTTTGGGTTGATTCCTGAAATTATTGGGCGTCTCCCTGTATTGACTTACATGAATCCTTTAGATAAGGAGACTTTAAGAGAAATTTTAACCAGCCCAAAAAACGCTTTAGTAAAACAGTATGTTCATCTTTTTGAAATGGATGAAATCGAGCTGCAATTTACTTCTGGTGCATTGAATTTTATTGTAGATAAAGCACTACAATATAAGCTTGGAGCAAGAGGATTGCGATCCTTGTGTGAAGCCATTTTAAACGATGCGATGTTCGAATTACCTCAGTCGGAGATTAAGAGTTTGAAGGTCACTAAGCAATATGCCGAATCCAAGCTCTCTAAAATTGAACTTCCCAAACTTAAAATCGTTTCTTAACGATTCATTTCAAGCAGTTCTTCCAATAATTTTCTTGAACTAGAAAGGCGTGGTACTTTGTTTTGTCCACCAAGCTTTTTATTCTTTCTATGCCAGTCATAAAAAAGACCTTTTCTAGCTGTATGCAATTGCAGGTTTTTTAGGGTTATGTTTTTATAACGTTTCGCTTCATAATCTGAATTTTCATTTTGAATTGCTTGGTCCAATAGAGTGGAAAAATCCTCCAGGTTTTCGGGAGCTTTGTCAAATTCTATAATCCATTCATGTGCCCCTTTTGTTCCTTCTTCCATAAAAATTGGAGCCGCAGTATAATTGGATATAACGCATTGAGTTGCTACACTTACTTTTGCCAAAGCTTTTTCAGCATTATCAATAATAAGTTCTTCGCCAAAGGCATTGATGTGGTGCTTGGTTCGTCCAGTTACCTGAATACGATAGGGGGAAAGACAAGTGAAGCGAATGGTATCCCCAATTTGATAGCGCCACAATCCGGCATTGGTTGTGATGACTAAGGCATAGTTTACACCCAGTTCAACTTGGGAAAGCGGGATCACCTTGTTTTCATCGGGATTCGAATCTAGTTGGAAAGGAATGAATTCATAAAAGATACCATAGTCTAACATTAATAAAAGTTCGTCTGATTCGTTTCGGTCTTGAATGCCAAAAAAGCCTTCTGAGGCATTATAAATTTCATAAAACTGGAAATTAGATTTTGGAAAGAGTTTTTCATATGATTTACGATAGGGTTTAAAACTCACCCCCCCATGAAAATAAACTTCTGCATCTGGCCAAACAGCACTAATATTTTTTTGACCTGTTTCTTCTAAAACATTTTGTAATAAGACCATCATCCATGAAGGAACCCCAGCTAGGCTAGTGACTTTTTCGGGAATGGATTCTTCTACAATTGCTTTCATTTTGGTTTCCCATTCTGCCATTAAAGAAGTTTTATTGCTGGGTGTGCTGCTCAATTCAGCCCAAAAAGGAAGGTTTTGAATGATAATGGCTGAAAGATCTCCAAAGTAGCTGTTATTGTTATTGTACAACTCACTACTTCCTCCCAATCGCAAACATTTTCCATTCAACAATTGAGAGTCTTCATTATTATTAAAATATAAAGAGAGCATGTCTTTTCCCGCTTTATAATGACAATCCTCAAGAGCTTCTGTACTTACGGGTATAAACTTACTTTTGGAATTAGTGGTTCCGCTAGACTTCGCAAACCATTTAATTGGTGTAGGCCAAAATATATTCTGAGCTCCTTTGCGGCAGCGCTCAATTTGAGATTCAAAGGTCTCGTAATTGCTTAATGGAATTTGATTTTTAAAATCAGTATAATTTTTGATAGAATCAAAACCAAAACGCATTCCGATTTCGGTTCGATTTGCTTTACTCAAAAGTTCGTGTAATAATTCTTCTTGAACCTCATGTGGGTATTTGATGAACAGCTCTATTTGATGGATACGTTTTTTTAGAATCCAAGAAGCAATTGAGTTAAAGAGGGGTATGGGCATAAAAATATTATTACCTTTCGAAGATAAAAATAATTAATTCTTTTAAAGCAAATGTTTGAAGGTACCTTAAAAAAGATGCAAACGGAACTCGCAAATCCAATCAATTATTTTTTAAATACAAAGGAGGGTTTTCTTCACATGAATCAGTGTTTGGGCAGAATAGTTCAAATCCAACATTCAGGATCACAATGTTTAAATTGTAACCAATCGCTTCCTATTTTTAGGCAAGGCTACTGTAAATCATGTTTTTTTGACAGTCCAGCCACGGGCGATTGGATTATGCGTCCTGAATTAAGTAAAGCGCATTTGGGGGAAGTCGATCGAGATCTGGAGTATGAACAAAAAATGCAATTGCAACCCCATGTTGTGTATTTGGCATTGAGTAGTCATTTGAAAGTTGGCGTCACCAGAAAAAGTCAATTACCTACTCGATGGATAGATCAAGGAGCTCACGAGGCTGCTGTATTAATTGAAGTGCCCAATCGTTATTTGGCTGGAGTAGGGGAAGTTGCTTTAAAAGCTCATTTTTCTGATAAAACCAATTGGAGAAAAATGTTGCAGCATCAAGCTGAACCAATAGCTTGGGAAGAGGAGCGAAATAAGGCTCTCGATTGCCTTCCTAACGAATTGAAGCCCTACATTAAGGAACACGATTTTTGGGTTCAGAAGTTGCAATTTCCTGTGCTACACTATCCGGAAAAAGTAAGCAGTCTAAACCTCACTAAGACCCCATTTTTTGAAGGAAAATTAATAGGAATCAAAGGGCAGTATTTATTATTTGAAGATCAAACAGTGTTTAATGTTCGTTCCAATGAGGGGCAACGGGTCAAATTATCGATTGACTAAGAAATATGTTTGTCTGAATCGGCAATTAGGTTTTGCAATTCAACGAATTCCTTTTTGGTTAAATCTCGATATTTTCCAACCCCTACATTAAGCTCAATATTCATGATACGAATTCGCTTTAATTTTACCACCCTGTAATCCAAATATTCACACATTCTTCGAATTTGTCGATTCAGGCCTTGGGTGAGGATGATTCTAAATTGATTTTTATGGATTTGTTCTACAACGCAATTGCGTGTTACCGTATCTAAAATCGGAATTCCATTTGCCATTCGATCAACAAATTCCTGAGTTACGGGTTTGTTTACTGTAACGATATATTCTTTTTCGTGATTATTCCGAGCTCTTAAAATTTTATTGACAATATCTCCATCATTAGTCAAGAGAATCAGACCCTCACTGGGTTTGTCCAACCTTCCAATAGGAAAGATTCTTGAAGGATAATTGATGTAATCAATGATGTTGTCTTTTTCTACTCGTGTATCTGTGGTGCAAACAATTCCAACAGGTTTGTTAAAAGCAAGATAAACATGGCGTTCTTGAAGATCTTCTACCACGATTCCATCAACTTCGATTCGATCTTGAGGAGTTACTTTTTGTCCCATAACAACAGGAGCTCCATTGACTTGAATCCGTCCTTCATCAATCAATCTATCGGCAGCTCTTCTGGAACAATGTCCAATTTCGCTCAGGTATTTATTTAGTCGTATTCCTTCAGATTCTTCTTGCATAAAACTTAGAGTTTAATTTCTTCGTTGGGTTTAAGATTGAATGTTTTTCTAAATAGACCTACAAAAAGATACAGAAAAGGAGTGTCGAATAAAGCTACCAGTATTTTAAAGAGGAATCCAGATAGCACTAAGCCCCAAAACAAACTCCAATCTAAAATTCCAAAAACACTAAGCAAACCAATGACCATAACGGTATCGATCAATTGAGAACTAAAAGTCGAAAAATTATTCCGTAGCCAAAGCATTCTACCTTGGGTTAAGTTTTTCCAAAAATGATAAATTCGAATATCGACCAACTGAGCCAAGAGATAAGCAATCATGGAAGCGAAAACTGCAACGGGTGAAAGAGCAAATACTTGGTTGAAAGTAGTATCGTCAATGGGGGAATTGTCTAGAGCGGGAACCCAATTAGCAATCAATAGTATTCCCATAGAAAAGAAAGAAGCGAAAATTCCTGCGACTACCACTTCATTGGCTTTCTTTTTACCGTAGATTTCTGAGATGAGATCGGTGATTAAAAAAGTAATGGGATAAGGAAGTATTCCAACGGAAAGTTCAAAAAGTTGGTTTCCAAAAATTGAAATGTCGACTGGCCGCCAGTAAAAAAATTTTTGAAAAATCAAATTGGAAACGACAAGGGAGGTAATGAACAAGCCTGCCAAGTAAAGGTATATTCTTTTTGCGAGTTCTTGTTTTTTTGCTGTCATTTTATTCAATACTTAAATCAAAAGGAATAAGCATTTGAATGGAAAGTAAGGGGTTTTTGGGATCGGTATGTTGGAGTTGTAGTCTCAGGTTTTCTGGAACCCATTGCATCCATGTTGCGTTGGATTGAAGTGAAGGGAGGGCACTTGAGAGAACGTTTTCTAAATTTTCTTCAAAATTCGGATAGTCTACGGTATTGTAAACCTTTAAATCAGCTGCCTTTGCAGCAGCAGCGATAGTCTCCTGTAATCCACCTAAATGATCAACAAGACCAATGTTTTGCGCTTGTTTTCCACTCCAAACACGTCCTTGAGCGAGTTCCTCTACGGCCTCGGGTGTCAGTCCTCGTCCATCGATAACACGCTGTTTAAAGGTGGTATAAGTATTTTCAATGCTTTTAATTGTCCTTGTTTTGAACGAATCCGATAAAGGTTGAAAAAAGCTGTAGCCTAAGGCGTTCTGATGCGTTTCTACGGTCTGAGCATGAATTCCTAACTTCTTGGTCATCCCATGAATATTGGGTAAAGAGGCGAAAACACCAATAGATCCCGTGATGGTTAGCGGATCAGCAAAAATTTGATCTGCACCCGCAGCGATATAATATCCTCCAGAAGCAGCTAAATTTCCCATGGAGACAAGTACGGGTTTTTTGGTTTTTAAATTTTCAATTGCTCTCCATAAGAGGTCAGAGGTCAACGCATTTCCTCCAGGAGATTCCACCCGAAGGACAACGGCTTTAATCCATTCATCTTCAGCTAATTCTTGGAGGGTTTCTACAAAAACACCTTGAGCAATCATACTCTCTGTTCCTTCACCATACAGGATAGGTCCCCGGGCAAAAACCACTGCGATTCGATCTGTAATGGAGCTATCATAGGTTGAGGTTGCCCTATTCACTTCTGCAATTGAAGAGCTATTTAGTTCTTGGTCGGATGAAATTTCAAGCTGCATTTTGATTCTTTGATCAAAATCGTCTTCATACACCAGTCCATCGATAAGCTTTTCTTTTACTCCATCCGCAGGAATGACAATACGCTGATTATTGATGATTTCATCTATCGTAGTCGGATCTAAATTACGTTCCAATGCAATTTCTTCACGTACTGTTTCCCAGATGTCATTCAAGAGCGTTTTGATTTGATAGCGGTTATTGGAACTCATTTCGTTTTCTAAATAGGGCTCTACAGCACTCTTGTATTTTCCGTGTCGAATGACTTCCATTTTAATACCATACTCATCTTGAAAGTCTTTGTAATATAAAACTTCAGAAGCCAATCCTTTGAATTCTAATACGCCTACAGGGTTGAGGAAAATAGAGTCCGAAACGGAAGCCAGGTAGTATCCTTTTTGAGAAAAGATATCACCGTATGCATAAATGAATTTTCCACTTTTTTTGAAGTGCTTTAATGCATTTCTGATGCTTCTTGTTTGCGCCCAACCTGCATCCAAAAAATCAGTGCGTAATCGGATTCCCTTTATATTATTGTTTGTACTCGCTTTATCAATTGCTGAAATAATTTCTGGCAGGCCTAAAACTTCTTCATCAATTCCCAAAAAACGTTGGAACTCGTCAAAACTGGGCGTACGATCAACAATGGGAATATTTAAATCAAGTTCAAGTACACTATTTTGTCTTATAGTAGTGCCTCCGGATGGAGAATTGATCAGACTAGCAATTCCTGAAATGAAAAGAAGCAGGATGACCAAAAAAAGGACCAAGGCTGTGAGGGTTCCTAAAATGGAGGCAAAAAAACTTTTTAGAAAATTCATGTTATAACTTTTGGTTCTGCAAATATAGGGTTTTGTAGCTTTGTACCAGAGTTCATACTATGACCAAAAAGAAACAAATTTTTATTTCACTAGGAAGCAATCAAGGTGATCGATTAGATTATTTGATACGGGCTCTCTGTCTTTTGGAAGAATACGATATCCAAATTTTATCACTATCTCGGATTTATGAAACACCTCCGTGGGGTTTTGAAAGTACCCCTTTTTATAATGCTTGTGCAGGATTACAAACCGATTTGTCTCCTTACGATTTAATGGAGGTACTCTTGAAGGTTGAAGAACGTCTGGGACGTTCACGTGCTAAAGCAAATGGATATGCACCACGGACCATTGATTTGGATTTGCTTGGCTATGAAGATCTAATTTTATCTTCGGAGACTTTAACGCTTCCTCACCCAAGATTGGAATTGAGAAATTTTGTTTTATATCCTCTAGAAGAGATTGCCAAAACATGGATGCACCCCCTTTTGCAGAAAACCAGTTCTGAATTAAAACAACAGTCTATTGATTCGGCTATTTGTAAACCCTTCCCTTTTTCATTTTGGTCTCCTCCTATTTTTGAGCATTACCCCTATACGGTAATTGAAGGGAATATTGGGGTGGGAAAATCAACCCTAGCCAAAAAAATGGGAGAGCAATATCAAGCAGCGCTTCTTTTAGAAGCATTTGTTGATAATCCTTATTTAGCGCCCTTTTATCAAGATCCCAAAAAATATGCTTTACCGGTTGAAACCTTTTTTTTAAAAGATAGGGTCGATCGAGCGGCGGAATTTTGGAAGAACAAGCCCAACAGAGTGGTTTCGGATTATTTTTTAAATAAATCTCTTGTTTTTGCTGCTCAGAATTTAAAAGCAGATGATTTTAAAGTCTATCAAGAAGCTTTTTTAAGAGTTGTTAGCTCACAAAAACAGCCCTCTCTTTTGGTTTATCTTTATGCGGATGTTTCTCATTTACTGAAACAAATTAAGAAACGTGGGCGAAGCTATGAGCAAGATATTCAGGAAGAGTATTTGATGAAAATTGGGCAAGGATATGACCATTTAATTCAAACGGATTTTCCTTTTCCTATCCTAAGCTTGGCTGTAGATGATTTGAATTTTGAATCGGATGAAGTTGCTTTTCAAAGAATTCTCAGAAAAATTTATAAAACTACATTTTTGTAAAATAATCCCAAACCACTATCCCAGTAGCCACGCTAATATTCAATGAGTGTTTTGTTCCAAACTGTGGAATTTCGAGGGCTTGCCCGCAGGCATTCACCACTTCTTGAGACACACCACGAACTTCATTACCTAAAACAAAAGCATGTTTGATGTTTTTTTCAGGTGAAAAGTCGTCTAGAAAAATAGCTTTTTCAGTTTGCTCTATTGCCCAAACAGAGGTCTCTTCTTTTAAAAGTTTTTGTACAATCTCAAGGGTATTCTCAACATATTCCCACGCTACATTATCAGTAGCTCCCAAAGCAGTTTTGTGAATGTCCTTGTGAGGGGGAGTAGCCGTTATTCCACAGAGATAGATTTTTTCAATCAAAAAGGCATCTGCGGTTCGGAATACGGATCCAATATTGTTGAGGCTTCTAATATTATCTAAAATCAGAATCAAGGGTGTTTTCTCAGCAAGCTTAAAATCAGCTACTGTTTTCCGAATTAGTTCTTCATTCTTTAATTTGCGCATAACTTTTGACAAAAAACAAAAATACAACCTCTTACATTTATAAAGCTATTTGCATCTTTGTTTTTCTAGAAAACAATAATTTTTTAAATACTTTCGTAAAAACGTTCCATTTTGGCTAAAGCAGCAAAAGAAACCCCTTTAATGAAACAATACAACCGGATAAAGGCAAAATATCCGGATGCCTTATTGTTGTTTCGTGTGGGAGATTTTTATGAAACCTTTGGCGCCGATGCAGTAAAAGCTGCAGGAATTTTAGGTATTATTTTAACAAAAAGAGGGGCGGGGAGTACCAGTGAAACAGAATTGGCCGGATTTCCTCATCATTCGTTAAATACCTATTTGCCAAAATTGGTAAAAGCGGGGTGTCGAGTGGCCATTTGTGATCAATTGGAAGACCCTAAAATGACCAAAACAATTGTCAAAAGGGGGGTTACCGAGTTGATTACCCCCGGTGTATCTTTGCATGACGATGTCTTAGATCAGAAGCAACACAATTATTTGGCGGCTGTGTTTTTTAATAAAAAATGGGGAGTCTCCTTTTTAGATATTTCTACTGGAGATTTTTGGGTAGCTGAGGGGACAGTTGAACAAATCGAACAATTATTACAAAGTTTTGCACCCAGTGAAATTTTAGTTCCTAAGCCCACAAAGAAATTATTTCTAGAGCAATATGGTTTACAATACCATTGTTTTTATATGGAAGATTGGGCGTTTGAATTGGGGACAGCTCGTGAAAAACTAACGACTCATTTTCAAACGAACTCTTTAGAAGGATTTGGTGTTCAAAAATATACAGTTGGAATAAGTGCAGCGGGCGCAATATTGCATTATCTCTCAGATGCGCAACACAGAAAATTACAACACATCACTCGTATTTTACCCATTGCCCAAGAGGGTTATGTCTGGTTGGATCGTTTTACTCAACGTAATTTAGAGCTTTTTCAGTCTACTCACCCTGAAGGCATTCCTTTAATTTCCATTTTGGATCACACCCGAACGGCTATGGGGGGACGCTTGTTGCGAAGGTGGTTGGCCTTTCCATTAAAAGAACAGCAGCAAATTGAATCTCGTCATGAAATCGTTCAGGCTTTTATTGAGCAGGAAGAAATTTCACAATACACTCAGCAAGCCTTATCCAATATTATTGACATCGAAAGGGTAATGGCTAAAATCGCTACCGAAAAAATTAGTCCCCGAGCCTTGTATCAATTACAAGATTCTTTGAGTGAAGTGGAAGGTTTAAAAAAGCAACTTGAAAAAGGTTCCAACCCCACAATCAAAGCACAGTTAAAAACACTTTCTTCTTGTGCGTCTGTCATTGCTTTAATTCAAGATACGATTCATCCTGAAGCTCCTGTTTTGGTTTCCAAGGGTAAGGTCATCGCCGAGGGATTCTCCTCCGATTTAGATACCTTAAGAGGTCTGAGGGACCAGTCTCAATCTCATTTGGATGCTATGTTGGAAAGAGAAACGGAGCGCTCACAAATCCCTTCCTTAAAAATAGCCTTTAACAATGTGTTTGGCTATTATATTGAAGTACGTAATACCCATAAGGACAAAGTTCCCAGTGATTGGATTCGCAAGCAAACATTGGTCAATGCTGAACGGTATATTACTGAAGAACTCAAAACTTTTGAAACTGAAATTCTTCAAGCCGGAGATCGTATTTTGGCTCTGGAGCAGCAGTTGTATGCTGAATTGATTCAGCAATTGCAAAAAGAGTTGGAGGTATTAAAGCAGAATGCTCATGCGGTTGCTCAATGGGATGTTTTGAGTTGTTTTGCCAAAACAGCTTTGAAAAATAATTATTGTCGCCCTACCCTCACGCAGGGAAACGAATTGGAGCTACAAGGGGCACGTCATCCTGTGATTGAACAGCAGCTCCCTTTGGGAACTCCCTATATTGCCAATGATTTAAAATTGGATCGAGAGACCCAACAAATCATGATGATTACTGGACCTAATATGTCTGGAAAATCAGCAATTTTAAGGCAAACCGCTTTAATTTCTTTACTTGCCCAGTTGGGGAGTTATGTTCCAGCAACCCAAGCCACTTTGGGTGTAGTAGATAAAATTTTCACAAGAGTGGGAGCCAGTGATAATATCTCGATGGGGGCTTCCACCTTTATGGTGGAAATGAATGAAACGGCATCTATTTTAAATAATATATCCGAACGGAGTTTAGTGCTTTTGGATGAAATAGGAAGAGGGACCAGTACCTATGACGGAATTTCTATTGCGTGGGCTATTGCCGAGTATTTACACGAACATCCCTTTCGACCCAAAGTACTTTTCGCAACCCATTACCATGAGTTGAACGAAATGACACAACGCCACAGTCGGATCAAGAATTTTAACGTTTCCATTAAAGAAACCAATGAAAGTGTGTTGTTTTTACGTAAACTAATCCCAGGCGGGAGTGCCCACAGTTTTGGGATTCATGTCGCCAAAATGGCTGGAATGCCCCAGCATGTTCTTCGTACGGCCCAGGATAAATTGAAAGTTTTGGAAGCTTCCCATGGACTAAAAAAAACGGAAAAAGGGGAGAAAATTACAGCAGAGAATTTACAACTTAGCTTTTTTAATTTAGATGACCCTCTTTTGGAAGCATTGCGAGATGAGATTACCAGTTTGGATATTGACACCCTAACTCCTGTAGAGGCACTCATGCAACTCAATCAAATCAAACGTCGTTTGACTCAAAAATAGGCAGAAATTCAAGGGTAAATCCATTCCAAAAAAGGACTCCATTTTTTTTCATTAAAAATGCCCACTTTAATTTAGAAAGAATTAAAATTATTTTACATTTGCAATCCACAATGCGAAAGTAGCTCAGGGGTAGAGCATCACCTTGCCAAGGTGGGGGTCGCGGGTTCAAATCCCGTCTTTCGCTCTGTCGCTTGCTCGAGTGGTGGAATTGGTAGACACGCCGGACTTAAAATCCTGTGCTCTTTTGGGCGTGCGGGTTCAAGTCCCGCCTCGAGTACTTTAAGAATCCGTAACAGACTGTTTTTTTATGATGTTGCGGATTTTTTGTTGTGATTAGGGTAACTTAATGGCACGTTTTTATTGTTTAAATCCCTATTCCACTTGAATCGAAAGATCAGGGGAGGATCGGTTTTGGAGAATGGTTTTTCTGTTGAAATGGGGGATAGAATTTGATATGTTAGTTAATCTGTATATCTTAGAAGTATTATTAACCATAAATCAATTAAAATGAAAAAATTATTTGTCATTGCTTTAGTGTCATTTATTGTTTCCTCATGCAGCAATAATGCATACCAAGCTGAATTTGAAAAAAATACTGAGATTGCAAAAGCATATTTTAAACTTCATGAAGAAGAAAATGCAGAAGCAATGTTTGAATATTTACATCCCGATATGGAATGGCATATGCCAGTCTATGGAATGGGGATGGCAGGGATAGAACAAGTTAAGGCTGCAATCCTTGGATACCAGGCGGAATTCGATAATATGAAATTTGAAGCAGATTATTGGTTGCCGGGAGTCAATACTGAAACCGGTGTTCCTGACGGAAGTACACGTGTTTATGGCACTTGGACTTCAATCAATACCCAAACAGGAAAAGAGACCGTTTTGACAGCATACCATTCTTTTGAATTTAAAGAAGGTAAAATATACAAAGGAGGGGATTGGTTTGATCTGGGTGGTATGATGAGTGCAGTAGCCCATAAGAATCTTGTCGTTGCTGAATTTGAGATTTTACCCGGAAAGGAAGAAATTGTTTTTGCCGCTATGGATAATCCAGAAATAGGCTTAGATATTACTCGAAACTACAAAGGCTGTAATTCATTAGTGAGTACCTATAATAAAGAATCTAACACACTTTTTGTTATGTCTGAGTGGGATTCTTATGAAGAGTATGACGCTTATTTGAAATGGAGATTAGAAGAGTTTACCGATTTAGGAGAAGCAATAATCCCTCATTTAAAAGGAGGTTTAAAAGGTTTTAAAGCATTTTATCCCAATTCAGATTACAAAATTTATTAAATAAATTGACCCTCCCTAGTAAAGGGTTTTCTATTCCAAAGGAGATTTTCAAAAGAGGATCTCCTTTTTCATTCAATCGGATGATAGGATCTTGTTTGTGTTTTATATAAAACCATCAATTTTCATCACGTATCCGATCTTCTTCTTGAGTAGAATTTCTATCGGTTTTACTTTTACTGAATTTTGATCCAAAGGTATAGACAAGACGAAGTTGAATATTTTGTCTTGAACCATTGCTCTCTACTTCTGCATTAATATTTCCATAATTGATAGCACCCACAAACCCTCTGTTAAGTATTTTACTGAATCCTAAATTCACTTTTAGTTGATCGTCTAAAAACTTTTTCCCAAATGATAAATCTAAATCCGCAAACCAACGAACCTCTAAACCCTCATCTAAAGCCCCGGTTCCATAGTTACCACTCATTTCAAAATTCACATCATAAGGCAAGTCATAGCTTGCTTGAGTAAACCAGATTAAACTCCATTTATTTAGGTCAATAGAATAGTTTTCAGATTGAAAATCGTTGTTAATAACAATGAAACCAGTAAATCCTTCAACCCCTTTTATAAAATCTAAAGGCCCAAACAATCTAAAATTCCAGTTTGCGTTGTTTTCAATATTCACTTCCATTTGCCGGATTTGAGCCGTAGCATCATCCTGCTGAATTAATTCGAATATGGCATCTTCTGTACTGCTATACCCAACGGCAAAAAAAGGTTGTCCCTCATAGGTTAAATTAAACTGATATTTATTGGTGTAAGAAGGTGTTAAATTTGGATTTCCCTGACTTGCCGAATAGGGGTCTAAAAACTCAGCGAAGGAGTTTAAACTGCTGTATGAAGGTCTTCGGACTCTATAGCTATAGGAAATATTGGCACTTATGATTTCAGATATTTTTCTACTAATGGAGGCGCTTGGGAATATTTTTTTAATGGGTCTTTTTTTAACACTTGAATTAGGCCTTCCATTTTGCGTGAAAATTGATTCTCCGTCTGTATTACTGCCTTCGTATCGTGCTCCCCCTGAAAAAGACCACTTACCGACTGTTGCATCGGCCTTTGAATACAAAGCAAAAATCGTTTCCTCAATTAAAAACTGACTGCTTTCATTTTCATTAAGTTCAAAAATGCGTTCCCCATTCTCACTAAAAGATTGTAGGTCATTGTCTGTTCCCACCTCAGCATATCGAGTGCCTAAACTCAATGATAATTTATCTGAAAACGTTTTTGTGTAATCCAATCGATAGGTTTTAATATCATAGCTTCCTGCTTGAATGTATTTTCTATTTACAAAAGGAATGGTACTTCCCTCAACATCAGAAAGAACATTGGTGTTGTCATTTTTAAAATGGATGTAATTCAAATCAATCAGTAGTTTATCGGTATCCGTCTTGTATTCGTAATAGGGATTCAAATTAAAATCAAATCGATCAATATTAAACTTGTTTTCAGAAAATAAGATGTTTGAAACAGTCGCATTGGAGATGCGGGTTTTACTGGAGGCTATCCGATCTGATTGTCGGGTATTATAACGTCCTCCAACTCCAATAATGTTTTTATCATTGATATGATAGTCTATAGTACCACTCATTCTAAAGTTACTTGGGTTATAGGGCTCAATGGTTTCCTGATCATAGGTTTCGTTCCCCACCTTTCTCACTAAAAATAAGTCATCTCTCCAAGTAGGTTTGGAATGATTGATGCTTCCCTGCCAATTCAGTTTATTTTTATAACTCGCAATCGAAACTCCTGTTCCGTATTCAAACCCCTGATCTTCTCCTACCCATGTACTCAGGTTCCCATGCGTTCCTAGGCGAACGTTTTTCTTTAAAATTATATTGATTATGGCACCCGTACCCGAGGCTTCATACTCAGCTCCCGGTTGTTCAACTACTTCTATTGTTGCAATATTATCTGCCGGAAAATCGCGTAGCAAGGTTTGGATATCCATGTATGCTGTTGTTTTTCCATTAATAAGAATAGTAACCCCTCTGTTTCCTGCGATGGAGATTCCATTATTGGTAACCAGAACTCCAGGGATCTTGCGCATTACATCCTGTAAACGGGTATTAATCAACTCGGAATTCTCTAAATCAACAATCAACTTTTCAGCGGTCTGGCGAATTACTGGGCGTTTACTTTTTACAACTACTTCGTTCAAGCTTTGTGCTTCTTCCGCTAAAATAAAATCAGCAACTTTATTCTTGAGTAATTCAAATTCTTCTGTTTTTTTTGTCTCAAAACCCAAAACAGAAACTTCAAGTTGATAGGTTCCGTTTTCAATATCCTCAAAAAGATAGTTGCCCTTATCGTCAGAAACGACTCCTTTAATAAAAGTCTCATTTCCTTTTTGTAGGAGAATGATGTTTGCAAATGACAATGGAGAATTTAAATTATCGGTGATTTTTCCACGGATGGAGTTCTGTGCTTTTGTTGGGGAAAATACAAATACAAAAAGCAAGCAAAGGATAAAGTTTTTCAAAAGGAGTATGTATGTTAATTGGTTTTGATAGGTTAGAAATAAAAAAAATACGATTGTTAAATGTCAATAGCATTATTTACTCATTTCAAACAGTTACTTCAATATAGACGTAACTTTTCTTAAAAAGGTTACAAGTAGGGATGACTTTTTTAAATATTTGGTCAGTAAAGTGTTCATGTAGTTTTTGTTCAATTGAATTTTTTGCATAATATGTAGTATATCTCATCAATCCAGTTTAATTTTATACTGATGAAAAAACAAGTAACTGTTTTTGGAGCATCGGGTTTAGTTGGAAATTTTTTGATTCAAGAATTGCTCAAAGATGCCTCAGTCACTAAAATAAATTTAGTTTCTAGGATACCTATTCCAAACGCTCATGAAAAAGTCGTTTCACATGTCATTGATTTTTCAAATGAGACGGAAATAGAAAACTGTATCAGAAATAGTACAACTGTCTTTTCAGCGATAGGAACCACACAGGCTAAAGTGAATGGAGACAAAGTAGCCTACAGCAAAATTGATTACGATATCAATTTGCGAATTGCAACACGCTGCTTGAAACTGAAAATCCCACAATTTCAATTGGTTTCATCGGGAGGTGCAGATGCCACAAGTTCTAATTTTTATTTAAAGTTAAAAGGAGAAATAGAGCGTGATGTATTTGAATTAAAGCTGCCTTCAGCCATCATTCTCAGACCATCTCTTTTGATCGGTAAACGCAAAGAGTTTCGTTTTGGTGAACGAATCGCACAATTATTAATGCCGCTATTTTCATTTTTATTTCCTGTAAACTATAAGCCTGTAAAAGCGAGATGGGTAGCCCATAAAATGAATGCCTATTCTAAATTAAGTTTGCCAGGAAATCATATTATTTCAAATAAAGAGTTTTTTAAAAAAATGTAATTTTTGAAATGTTCAATCCCCTAGTTTTAATTTAAATTCAACCTCCTTCCGAGTTTGATGGCGTGTTTAAATTGAAAATTTTCTGGATATTGTGTTGTACTTCACTTCATTAAAATCCTGAATGACTAAATCAGCTTGACTATAATCCTGATTTTTTGAATGTTCACTATCATACCCAATACAATAAATTCCAGCAGCTTTAGCTGCCATAATCCCATTGGTAGAATCTTCAATGACTAGGCATTCAGATTTTGAAAAACCAGAGGCTTGGGCTGCTTTGATGAAAATTTCTGGATGCGGTTTTGAGGCCTTCAGATCAGCTCCACTCAGTTTGGCAGTAAAATAGGGGTCTAATTCAAAACGCTTAAAAATTCGATTGATATTTTCCATTGATGCAGATGAGGCTAACACTAAGTTGAGACCATTTTCATGATAGTTTTGTATCAATTCCAAAACACCGTCTAAAAGACTAAAATCGGTATCATGCTCAAAGAGTGGAATAAAATGTTTTCTTTTTGAAGCAACGAGTATTTCAGGGGAAACTTTTAGCTTAAATGTCTCACAAATTTCCTCACAAATAGGCAGGGTAGCTTTGCCAGTAAAAGAGGCATAAAATTCTTTTGAAACATCAAGGTCAAATTCCTGAAACATTTTCTGATACGCTCTATGGTGTAGAGGTTCACTGTCTACAATGACTCCATCCATATCAAATAAAACAGCTTTTAACATTGAATTATTTTACTTTGAGTTAAGGGAACGTTATTTGAGTTCAAAAGACAATTTTTCTTTTACATTCGAATTAGTGCCAACAAAGACATGAAAGGTTCCAGGCTCTGCTTCCCATTTTTGTTTTGCATTGTAGAACACTAAATCAGCCTCTTTGATAGTAAAAGTTACTTTTTGTGATGTACCGGGTTCCAATTCAATGGTTTTGAATCCTTTCAGCTCTTTTACGGGACGTGTAGCACTTGCAAAAGGATCTTGTAGATAGAGTTGAACAATTTCCTTACCCTTTACTTTTCCTGTATTTTTTATTGTAATAGAAGCTTCTATATTGGAGTTTTTTGTCATTTCCTTTGCGCTCAATTCAAATGACGAATATTCAAACTTGGAATAGCTTAATCCAAAGCCAAAGGGAAAGAGCGGATCATTTTTTTCATCCCCATAATGTGACCAAAAAACACTACCGGGATCTTCTCCTTCAGTACCCGGCCTTCCTGTACTTTTATGATTGTAATAGATGGGTACTTGACCAACGCTTCTGGGGAAACTCATGGGTAATTTCCCGCTGGGGTTATACTCTCCGTATAAAACCTGCGCGATGGCGTGACCACTTTGTGTTCCCAATTGCCAAGCCTCCACAATTGCCGGGATATTTTCAGCAGCCCAATTTAAAACTAAGGGGCGTCCGTTCATAAGGACCAGTACAATATTTGGATTTACAGCAGCTACTTTTTCCAAAAGTTCTTGTTGAAATCCAGGAAGATCTAACTTGCTTCTACTTCTTCCTTCCCCAGACTGGAATCCATGCTCACCCAAAACCATGACCACGACTTCAACTTTTTGGGCTAATGCGATAGCTTCTTCAAAACCGGTTTTGTCAGTGGTATTAATTTGAACTTCTTCATGAAAGCCATCCGGAGTTTTATTGATTAATTTCACTCCTTGCGCATGGCTAATGTTGTTTCCTTTATAGTTTTGTAGTCCTTCCAGTACCGATACCGCAGTATTGTCATCGGCTCCTATTCTCCAATTTCCAAGTGGACTGTTTTTGTCCGCAGCCAAAGGACCGATCAATCCTATTGTTACACCTTTCTTTTTGAGGGGAAGAATTTCATTTTCATTTTTTAAAAGTACGATTGATTTTTTTGCAACCTCAAGGGCTGCATCCATGATTTCTTTGGAACCTGTAATTTCTTTTTCTCGCTCCTCATCACAATAACGATAAGGGTCTTCAAAAAGGCCTAACTCAAATTTGATTCTGAGTATTCTACGGACGGCATCATCAATTTGAGCAACAGAGATTTTATTTTCTTCGATAAGTTTTTCAAGTTCATAAATATAAATAGAAGATTCCATATCCATATCTGAACCTCCCAAAAGAGCTAATTCTCCCGCATGATTATTGTCTTTGGCATATCCATGCTCTATCATTTCTCTGATAGATCCCCAATCAGAAACGACAAATCCATCAAAATTCCATTCTCCTTTAAGTAAGTCTCTTTGAAGGTAGGCATCTGCAGTGGCAGGAATTCCATTTAAATCGTTAAATGAATTCATGAAGGTTTTAATTCCTGCATCTGCTGCAGCCTTAAAGGGGGGCAATACAATGTTGTGAAGGGTATTTAAGCCTATATCAACTGTATTGTATTCTTTCCCTGCTTCAACAAACCCATAGGCTGCAAAATGTTTTGCTGTGGCTGCAATCGTTATGGGAGACGCAAGATCTTCCCCCTGAAAACCTTTGACTCTGGCTGCTGCAATTAGACTTCCCAAATAGGGGTCCTCTCCTGCACCTTCCATGACTCGACCCCAACGCGCATCACGAGTAATGTCAATCATGGGAGCAAAAGTCCAGTTTATTCCCGCAACTGCGGCTTCTTTTGCAGACAGTTCAGCGGAAAGTTGAATGGCTTCTAAATCCCAACTTGCAGATTCAGCGAGGGGAATTGGGAAAACAGTTTTATAGCCATGAATCAAATCAAAACCAATGATTAGAGGAATTCCTAGTCGAGATTTTTCAACCGCAATTTTTTGTACTTCTTTTACCTCTTTAACTCCTTTAACATTTAGCATGGAGCCCACCCAACCATTGGAAAGATGATTGTATTTGATTTTGGAATCACCCCCTTCAGGAACCGGACCTGTAATATCCCAAAAACCATTGTATTGATTCATTTGTCCAATTTTTTCTTTGAGGGTCATTTTTGAAAGTAAGTCTGAGACTTTTTCATCAAGGGTTTTTTGGGCAATTGAAAAGGTACTTATTAAAAGTGCTGAAAGAATAAGTTTTAATTTCATCTTGAGTTGAATGTTGATTGCAAAATAAGTGTCAAATATAAAGAATAGAATACGAGTAACATTTTAAAACATAAATCAATGTTTAAACTAATTCAAGTTTTTTTTTGTTTAAATTTGAGAGTATACAATAACATTTTATGAAATTTTTAGACGCAGAGCCTTTCAGAATTAAAGTGGTTGAACCCATAAAAAAAACGACAAGAGCGGAGCGAGAAGCTTGGATAGAAGAAGCCGACTTTAATGTTTTTAAACTCAAAGCCGAACAGGTTTATATCGATATGTTGACAGATAGTGGAACTTCTGCAATGAGCAGTGCCCAGTGGGCCGGAGTCATGATGGGAGATGAGTCCTACGCGGGAAGCAAGAGTTTTTTTAATCTCCAAAAATCGGTTCAAGATATCATGGGATTTCCTTTTGTACAGCCAACACATCAAGGGCGTGCAGCAGATTTTATAATGTCTCAGTTATATGCTAAAAAAGGAGGTTTTATTTTAGGAAACTTACATTTTGATAGTTTTAAAGGACATGCAGAAATCGCAGGTTCTACTCCTGTAGATATGATCATTGAAGAAGGAAGAACGGCTAATTCGAATCCGCATCCTTTCAAAGGAAATATGGATGTAAAAAAATTGGAACATTTTATTGCTGAGCAAGGTGCTGCACAGATTCCTTTGATCATTATCACGGTGACAAGTAATGGAAATGGTGGGCAGCCTGTTTCTATGGAAAATATCAGAAGCGTTTCTGCTATTGCGAAAGCTCATGGGATTCCTTTGATGATTGATGCTGCTCGATTTGCAGAAAACTGTTATTTCATCAAAAAACGTGAACAAGGGTATGAGGACAAGACCATTCATGAAATCTCACTAGAATTATTTTCTTATGCTGATGGTTGTGTAATGAGTTCAAAAAAAGATGGCTTAGTTAATATAGGAGGCTTCATCTGTACAAGACATGAAGAGTTATTTCCAATGATCAACCAATTAGCAATCATAAATGAAGGATTTGTGACCTATGGAGGTATGAGTGGTAGAGACTTAGAGGCGCTGGCCATAGGAATGTATGAAGGGATTCAAGAAGATTATTTAGAATATAGAATTGATCAGGTTGCTTATTTAGGTGAACAACTCGCCAAAAAAGGGGTCCCAATCATACTGCCAACAGGTGGGCACGGTGTTTATGTAGACGCTCAAAAGTTTTATCCTAATATCCCTCAATCTGAATTTCCAGGACAAGCTCTGGTTATTGAGCTTTATAAAACAGCTGGTGTTAGAGGAGTTGAGTTGGGTTCTTGTGCTTTTTCAAAAAAAGATCCTGACACAGGAGAAATTATTTTCCCAGATTTAGAACTTGTACGTTTGACTGTTTCCAGAAGAGTATACACAAATCGACATATGGATGTTGTCGTAAATGCTCTGGCCGATGTATACGAAAGAAGAGACCAAATGAAGGGTTTAAAATTAACTTACGAAGGTCCTATAATTAGTTTGCGTCACTTTACAGCAAAATTTGAACCCATACTTTAATTTTAGAATTAATCATTACATAAGATAAATGAAAACATTTAATTTTTTTGTTCCTACGCAAATCCGATTTGGAGTAGGCAGACTTATAGAACTTAAAGAATTTGCGCCTAGCTATGGACAAAAATGTTTATTGGTTTCAAGACCACTAGACGGATCATTAAAAGAAACCTATTCAGATATTATAGTCTTACTTCAAGCAGTTAATATTGAGGTGTTCTTTTTTGATGAGGTAGTTCCAAACCCGACTATAGAAGGAGTTGAGAAAGGAGTCGCAATTGCACTTAAAAATAAAGTTGATTTTGTATTGGGCGTTGGTGGAGGTTCAGTTTTAGATACGGCAAAACTCATTGCTTTTCTTCATAATTCTACTGCTAAAATAGACTGGAATAAAGCAATGTCAGACTACGATAATCCTTTTTCAATGACTCCTAGTCCAAAAGAATCTTTGCCTTTTATTGCGGTCTCTACTACTTCAGGAACAGGCTCTCAATGTACACAAGCTGCTGTGGTCTCGGATACAAAGAGTAAAAATAAGGTAACGCTATTTCATGCGGGACTTTTCCCCGTTATAGCCATAGTCGATCCAGAATTGATGTGCTCTGTACCCAATAAAGTTACCGCCGCTACTGGATTTGATGCTTTTACCCATGCGTTTGAAAGTTTTTTAGGCGGTAGAACCTCACCTATGACTGAGCAAATGTCTCTACAAGCCATACAATTAGTACTGGATAATTTACCTAAAGCAATTGCAGATCCAAAAAATATCGAAGTAAGAAGTAATTTGGCATGGGCAGATACCCTTGCTGGAATGTGTTTAGCCAATGGTGGAGCAGATTTGCCTCATCCATTAGGAGAGATTATTGGAGGGATTTGTCCTCGTGTTGCGCATGGAGATACGCTAGCAATGGTATATCCCGCTTTTTTAAATTACAAGGCAGTGGAAGCTCCCGATAAATTCATTCTAGTAGCGAATCATTTGAACTTAAAACCAGACCCAGCTGCTTTAATTGAAGCAATTTTGAATTTATTTCAATTAACGGGCTTGTCTACTGCATTAGAAAAAGCAAATCTAACCCAACAAGAAATTGAATCAATCATGGGTCACCCACTATTGAGCCAATTGCAACCAGAAAATAGCGATAGAATTCATCAAATGATGGATGAAAGTTTGAACAAATAATTATTATGAAAAAAATTAAAATAGCGGCCGGATTAGCACATGTAGATTATGGACATCTAGCGGATATTGTCAAAGAAGCCACAGAGGCAGGTGCTGATTATATCCATTCAGATGCTGCCGATATGCATGATTTAAAGAATATGCAACTGATGGGGGGACATCAAATCATTGAAGGAATTAGAAGTCATACCGATCAACCCATTGAATGTCATATTTATACTCAGACATGTGATTTGCTTTTTATTGAAAAACTTGCAGAAGTAGGAACTAATATGTTAATCCTTCCAGCAGAACATTTTATAGGCGCTCCTCTAGCTTACATCATTAATTGGTGCAGAGAGCGGTCTATGAAAGTTGGACTTACAATAGGTCTATATACACCTCTTTCCTTCGTTGAAGAGTCAATTTATGATATTGACCGATTACATATTGTAGTCCATGGCGTGGATGAAACTGACGGAAAAGATAATTGGGGCTGGAGAAGCTCCTGTCTTGATTTGCTTAAGAGAGCTAGAACATTAGTGGATGAAAAAAATCCAAAATGTGAAATTGCAATTGATGGTGGGATTCGCTCAGACAATTTGGCTCCACTTATTGCTTGTAAGCCAGATGTAGTCGTTTTATCCTCAGCAATTTTTAAAGACCCAGAAGGAATAACAGCAGGTTTAAACAGATGTGCAAAGGCAATAGAAGAAGCCCAATCTAAATCCCAGATAAAATGAAAATAGTGAAGCCATCTTATGTTGATTTGAATCTAAACAGTACTTCAAAAAAAGAGGCTATTTCTCTCTTGGTAGACCATCTTTGGAATGAAGGTAAGCTAAGTCAAAAAGACCCATATCTCGAAGCCGTTTTACAACGCGAAGAATTACTTTCAACCTATTGTGGTTATGCAATTGCAATACCCCATGCAGAATCTGCAGCAGTAAATGAAGCTTCATTTGTTTTTGGAAGAACATCCGCTATGGTTTGGGATGAGGAGGATGAACTGGTAGAATTTATTGTTTTATTGGCTATCCCCTCGGTTGAAGAGGGTAAGGAAAATAAACATATTGAAATAATGTCTAATGTGGCCACTATAGCCTTAGAAGAAGATGTCAGGAAAAAATGGGCTAGTGCCACTACAATTGAGGAAATCATAAACACGTTTAATTAATAATTATGGTATGAATTTTTGGAAAGAAACCGCAAATGTTTTTAGAGAGACAGGAATACATTTCCGTACAGGAGTTTCCTATATGTTACCCGTTTTATTAATAGGAGGAATGGTAGGGAGTCTCGCTGTTCTTGGGGGAAATGAGTTAGCTGAGGGGTCAATTTGGAAAGTTTTTAAAGACATAGGTTCCATTGGATTAACTTATTTTGTTCCTATTATGGCAGCCTATACTGCCTATAGTATTACGGATACACCAGGAATTGCTCCAGGTTTTATTGTGGGTATTTTGGCACAACAAATTGATACTGGGTATTTAGGAGCACTTTTTGGAGGTATACTAGTGGGATATGTAACCTTTATGTTATTAAAAGTAGAGCTAAATGATATGTTGCAAAGTACATGGGGATTTATGGCTCCGGTATTAAGTACTTTAATTGTGGTCGTTTTCATGGTTTATGTTTTAGGTCCTCCTATAGCGTGGTTGATGGGCCTTATTTCTGTGTTTTTATCAAGCTTGAGTGAGCATGGGTCTGCGGCAATGGGTGCAGTGATGGGTTTTTTAGGAGGAGTAGATTATGGTGGACCATTCAGTAAAACACAAAGTACTTTTGCTACGGCGGTAATGGATTTGGATTTATATGTCCCATTAGGTATCTGTGGCTCTATTGTTACCGTTCCTCCCCTAGGTTTGTGTTTGGCAACTTTTTTAAAGCCCAAACTCTATACGAAATCAGAAAGAAAATATGCCAAAAGTTCATGGGTTTATGCTATTGTTGGTGGATTTACTGAGATTGTAATTCCTCTAGCAGTTGGAGATTTAGTAAGAGTAACTATAGCAACGGCACTTGGATCAACCATTGCTGGACTTATTGCAGGCTTTTTTTTATTAGAACTTAGTACTCCTGTTCTAGGAATTGCTCAATGGTTCTTTTACAACAAACCATTAGTTTTTGTAATTTGTGTTATCGTAGGATCATTAGTGACTGCTTTGACCGCAAATTTTTTGAAAAGTATTAGTAATAGAGATATTGCAGCTTTGGATGCTGCGGACGATGAAATAAGTTAATTGTAAACAGTTAGGAAATGAAAATTGCACTAATAACATCATGTTTGGCTGGGGTTGCTCACAGTAAAATGGCAGCAATTGCACTTCAAAAAGAGGCAGTGAAAAGAGGCTATGAAATCAGTATTGAACAGCAAGGAGGTCATAAAATCCCGGTAAAATTAACCCCCAATCAGATTGAGGAATCAGATATAGTGATTATCGCAAAAATGGTTACCATTAATGGAAAAAACCGTTTTAAAAACAAACTCATATTAGATGTTAGTGTCAATAAAGCAGTTCGTGATCCCCAATCTATTATTAATCAAGCAGAAGAATTAATAGCAAAATCCTCATGATTGAAAAGCAAATTATTATTAAAGATAATGTTGGGTTCCATGCAAGAACAGCGTCCTTGTTTGCGAAAAAAGCAGTTGCATTTGAGTCTGATGTCGCAATTCTTTTTAATGGAAAAAAAGGGAATGGAAAAAGCACATTGTCATTAATGACGCTTGGGGTTAAAAGCCAAGACGAAATTACGATTTCCGTTTCTGGATCAGATGAATCTTTTGCCATTGAATCATTAGTTATTTTGATTGAAAATAATTTTAAAGAGTGAAAAAATTAAAACTTTAAAAGGAATATCTGCATCTGTTGGAATCGCTTTGGGTCCCGTTTTCATTGTTGAAAATGAGAAACCATTGGTAGTTTTAAAGCAAAAATGTTCTTCGGTAAAGGATGAAATTGATAGACTCACTTCAGCGCTTTTAGCTGCACAAAATAAGGTGTTAGAGCAAAAAAACACAATGATTAATACGCTTTCAAGTGAAGAATTAGAGCTTTACGACGCTTATTTAGAGATTTTGAAAGATCCCGAATTAAAGGCCAATACGATTGGTTATATACAAGAGAAAAAATGTAAGGTAGATTTTGCTTTACAGCAGATAACTTCCAAGTTTATTTATGATTTAGAATCTTTGGACGATCCCTATTTAAGTGCACGGGCACAAGATATTAGGATGTTGAACAGAATGCTTGTGAATATTTTACAAGGCAGAGAAGAGCCAGATATAAGATTAACTTCTCCTTCAATCCTAGTTGCTGAGTCACTTTCTACTAGCCAATTGGCAGGGATAAATACCAGTCAAATTTTAGGGGTAGTTACTGCTAAAGGAGGTAGGACGGATCATATTGCAATACTTTTAAAATCTATGGGTATTCCAGCACTTATTGGAATAGGTAAAGCCATTTCAATGTTGAAAAGTAACTCCTTTATAATTTTAGATTGCAATCAATCGGAGCTTCTGGTAAATCCAATTCAAAAGATAGTTTTAAAATATGAGTTGCTAAAGAAGAAGCAGGTTTTGGATTTTGAAAAACAAATTGAATTCAGTCAATCAAAAGCAACTACATTAAGTGGAAAAGAACTTTCGGTTTGTGCTAATGTAGGAGCAGTGGAAGATATGCAGAAAGCATTTCAATTCGGTGCAGACGGGGTTGGATTATTTAGAACAGAAATGTGTTTTTTAGAGTCTACAAACTTTCCTGATGAAGAGATTCATTTTCAGAAATACAACGCAATATTAAAAGAATTCCCTAATGCACTTCATACGATTCGATTACTTGATTTCGGATCGGATAAACCCCTTATTTACTTAAAAAATAAAATTGAGGAAAATCCCGCACTAGGGAGTCGTGCATTGCGTTTGGGGTTTGAATATTACAAAGAGCTACTTAAGCCGCAATTAAGGGCGTTATTGCGTTTGTCTCAGCTATATAATATTCAGCTACTTTGTCCCATGATAGCTGATCTTGAAGACTTAATTGAAATAAAGGATAAAATAAATTTAGAGTATAATCAGTTGATTAAAGAAGGATTTGAAATAAGAGAAGTACCTTCAATAGGCATCATGGTTGAAATCCCAAACATCGCATTACAACCTGAGGCGCTAGTGAAAGAAGCAGATTTTTTTTCCTTTGGAACAAACGATCTTGCACAGTTTTTAATGGCCGCTGACCGTACAAATGATCGGGTTGCACATTATTTACCTAGAGCAAAAGCCAGTTTACTTTTTTTAATTGAAAACTTCACCAAAGTTGCCCATATTGAAGGAAAAAAGGTGAGTATTTGTGGAGAACTTGCTTCAGATGAAGAGTGCCTATCAACTTTTATAAGAATAGGTATTGACTCACTAAGTATGCCTCCAAATTTAATTCCAGGAATAAAAAAAGCGATAAGGAATAGTCCTTAGGTAGAGTTCCTCCTTATTTTATTGCTTTCTCAATTAAATTTTTAGTGAGTTTTGCACCTTGGTTTCTTGACATAGTCGTGCCAAAAAATTCTACGCCTGCAAATTCAAAATGAGGTGCTTTTTTCAAAATATCAAACATCCTTTTGTAATCTATGGTTATCTCCTCCCCCTCAGCAGTAAAATCAGAAGATTTTGCACTCACTGCTCGGATATATGGCGAAAGCAATTCAATTCCTTTGTAAGGGTCTGGATAAAAGGTGTCGGGATTACGTTCCAATGTCCAATTGGTGAAATCGCCCAATATTCCTACATTTTTTTGATTAACACCTTCCATTAAATTGATCATCCAATCTGGGTCTGAAGAATACCCATTGTGATTTTCAATCAACAGATCTATATTTTTGGATGCAGCGTAGGCTCCTAATTCACTAACTCCCTCAATTGCACATCTTAATTTTTCTTCATGAGATACAGTGATAAATTGAGCACATACATTTCGCATCGATTTACATCCCAATTCAGATGCGACATCAACCCATTTCTTATAGGTTTCAACTGCTTTTTTTCTTTTTCTAGGATTAGCATCACCAATATCTCCGACCCCACCGGTGAGCATTACTGCACTTTTTACACCAGCAGATCTCATCTTTGCATTCATTTTTTGAAGGTGTTTTTCGTTCAGATTAGGTGGGAAATGAAACATTTCATGATCGATATATTCAAATCCTAATGATTTTGCAACTGCAGGATAATCAAAAACATCTATACCCAGTGGGTCATCGCCACCATAACCAGTTCGCATAAGTGACCAAGGAGTGATTGTAATCTTTATATTTTGTTGGCTCAATAGTGCCATTTTTTTGAAACTAGATAGGCCAACAATTCCAAGAGAACCGATCAAACTCGAACTAATAAAACTTCTTCTTTTCATTAATTTATAGTTTTTAAATAATAGTGTTAAATTATAAAATATTTTGAATGAAAACCCTTACAAGGTGTTTATTGCAGAATCCATCCAAGATAATCGTTCATTAATCCAATCTTCAAGATAATTTATTTCGCTAGAATAACTATTACCCACAAAGGCATTGGGCCAAACATATTTACCTAAAACAAGCCATTTTCCGAAATTACGGTTAACGGAGTCTTTGTCTTCTAATTCTGATTTTAATTCATCTATTCTTGATAGTATAGTTTGGGTTGCAAGAATATCCGTTCGAAGAAAATTCCATCTTTCTTTTAACTCAACTACAAATTGAGGGTCTTCAAGAAAACGATTCCACCAAAAAGGAACAAGCCAAGTGTCATTTGGACAAACTGAATTAAAATGATGTGCCCATCCACTGCTTAAATTTCCCTCACAATAATCAACATTACCAAAAGCAATATTGAAATCCCATATAGGACCCATTTTTAATTTCTCTCCTTTGTCTTTATGCAGGTAGGTGCTCAGTCTAAATCCATCTGGATTTTTAGAAATCTCATTGAGGATAAAAAAGTCAATAAAGCTATCTACATCAATGAATTGTCTGTAGCCTAATTCATCATTCGTGAAATCCTCAGAGGTCAGTGCGGTTTCAAAGGAGTGGATATAGTCCTGAAGGTAAAGTTTTTGTTCTGTATTGATGTCATCAGAATCAGGATATTCATACAGGAATGAAATTTTGGGAGCTTCTATTGCAATACCCTCTGTGCTATATTGTGAGCCAAAAGCGATATTCTCATTATACCACCCTCCATCACCCGTAGGCTTGTCTATTTTTAAAATATACCCCCCTGATATATCTTCTTCCTTGTTTTTACTTATATCCACACGATTTTTATCTCGCTTAATTTTTTCCATCAAAACATAAGTACCCAGAAAAATATCATTTATTTCAAGATCATAAAATGCAGTTCGGCTTGCGTATTGTCCCATTTTATTGGACAATTCATAAATGATAACATTTCGTAGTAAAGATTTGTCACTGTAGGGACCGTATAGTATCCAGTCTTCTTCCTTAGGGAAACTTGCTAATTCAACATTTAAATCCTCTCCATTTGTATTCCAAGTTTCAAACCCGTAAGATTTTTTATCGAACATTTGAGAGCTAGAACCCCGAATTTCAATTCCAATTTGATGTTCTTCAATCACGATGTCATCCTCTAAAATTTCAAAGCGAGCAGGAATTTTTGGTTCATCCACAATAGACTTTCCTTGCGTATTGATTCGTATTTTAGGAAGTGTAGGTCCTTCAAACGTGGCTATTTCATCTGATTCAACCGTTGTTGTTTCTGAAATTTCATTGGAACAACTGCTTAAAATAAGAAAAAGCAGAATAACGGTTTTATTGAAAGATGAAAACATAGGCAAACTATTGGTGAAATCCTTTTGAAACAAAACTCAATACTGTTGGAAGTGCTGATCGCCAATAATCCCATGTGTGACCTCCATCTCGAATTCTAAATTCGTGTTTTATGTTTTTTTCTCGCATCTTGATATGCATTAAACTATTTGCTTTATATAAAAAATCATCATCTCCACAATCAATATACCAGCGTACCGAGTTGAGGTCTTTTTTAGACATTTTATCAACCAATTTTAACGGATTATTTATTTTAGAATACAGGTCAAATACTTTTTGATTTATCTCTTTTTTGGAGTAACCCACATAGGGAAAGTCTTTCATTTCCTCTAAAGATTGTGGCCCCAAAGAAGCGCTAAGAGGGGCTGCAGAGGAAAATAAATCAGGACGGTGAAGTGCATAAAGAAAAGAACCTCCACCACCCATTGAGAGGCCAGAAATCGCTCTATATCGTTTTTCTTTTTTAATTCTAAAACGATTTTCAACATGTGGCATAAGTTCGTTAAAAAAGAAATCTTCATAGTTCCATTTTCCACTTATGGCATTCGTATATCCTGGCAAGCCTGTATCTGCGTCAGGCATAACAATAATCATTGGAGTAGCACTACCTTCTTTAATTGCCATATCAGCTATGTGAGTCACTTCACCAAACTGAATCCACCCCATATGATTATCTGTGTAGCCGTGAAGCAAATATAAAACTGGATAACTTCTGCGGGAGTCATCATAGTTAGCAGGGAGGTAAACAGCAAAATTACGTTCTCCTTTCAATATTTTACTATCTAGGGTAAGATTATCCATGACTTTTCCATGTTGACCAATTGCAGATATAAACGATATATATGATATAATTAGGTAAAATGTGTTTTTCATTTCTTGGGTTACATAATTTAAGTGAATTTACAAAAAAAAAGACGACAAATTGGGAGGGTATCACTGAGAATATATCCTTCCGTTTCTAGACAAGGAACGGTTTATTTTACTATCTTAAATTTTTAATTTTAATGTTTAAGCAGTGATGAAATTAGGGCTGAATTCCTCAAAAATTTACAAAATAATATACATCATTTTTTTGTTAATTCCATTGTCCAAATCGTGGGCTCAGGAAAAATCTCTAATAATTGATAGTGAGCGATTAGAGCTTCAGCTCAAAAGACTTTCTCTTTTTGGAATTAATGAGGAAGGAGGAAACGATCGTGTTGCGTTTAGTGATTATGATTTAGAAGCACATACCTATTTATCCAACTATCTAAAAGAACTTGGTCTTGAAGTTTCTGTTGATGCTGCTGGAAATTTAATTGCGCTAAGAGCGGGTAAAAACCCAACATTAAAGCCTATTGCTTTTGGTTCGCATATAGATGCCGTTCCCAATGGTGGCCATTATGACGGTAATGTAGGAGTGATGGGTGCGATTGAAGTTTTGGAAACTTTAATTGAAAATCAAATCTGGACAGAGCATCCTCTAGAGCTCATTATTTTTTCGAATGAAGAAGGAGCGATTTTTGGTTCTCGAGCCATTGCTGGTAAAATTGATGCGGCAACCCTAGAGGGAAAAACAGCCTCAGGCTATACAAATAGAGAAGGTGTTTTGAGACTTGGAGGGAATCCTGATAGGATTATGGAAGTAAAGCGGTCCACAGAGGAGGTACATGCTTTTTTAGAATTGCACATTGAACAAGGAAACATCCTTCATAAAAATAAATTAGATATTGGAGTGGTTGAAGGGATAGTGGGACTTAAATGGTGGGATGTTGAGATTAGGGGTAAAACTAATCATGCGGGAACTACCCCAATGAATGATCGTCAGGATGCAATGATTGCTGCAGCTCAATTTGTTTTATCGGTAAATGAGATTGTTAGTCAATTGGAAGGCGCTCAGGTTGGAACCGTGGGTCGCATCCAAGCGTTCCCTGGGGCACCCAATGTCATTCCTGGAAAAGTCATCACTAGTTTGGAATTGAGAGATTTGGACGCAGATAAGATTGCACAATTATTCAAAATGATCTCTGAAAAAGCAAAACAAATAGGGGAAGACACTCAGACGAGTTTTACTTTTATTCCTTTGGACGCCACTGCAGCTCCCGCACTTACTGATCAAAGAGTTCAAGAGATTATAAGAAATAAGGCTACGC
>Ga0228662_1000143_pt1 | contig 39754 bp, 27 predicted proteins | sample 76DmetaG_FD_183173 | JGI IMG/M metagenome (GOLD analysis project Ga0228662, IMG submission 183173) | Seawater microbial communities from Monterey Bay, California, United States - 76D | ecosystem: Environmental > Aquatic > Marine > Coastal | place: USA: California | collected 2016-11-10
TGATGTAAAAGTTACTTATAACTCTGATAAACCTGCACAATTGCAAGCCCACGCCTATGCTCAAGGAACAGATATTCACATAGCTTCTGGACAAGAAAAACATTTACCTCATGAAGCATGGCATGTTGCACAACAAAAGCAAGGTAGGGTTCAACCTACGACTCAAGTGAATGGCGCTCCAATTAATAATAACAATGGCTTAGAAAGTGAAGCAGATAAAATGGGTCAAAAGGCGCTTCAGCTTAAATCTTATAACTCAAATAATTTAAATATCGCTCAAAATACTAATTCTATTTTTCAATTAAAAGGATTACCACCTGTAGATCAAGTACATGAAGTAGAGACAGGCAAGGTTGTGGATCCGGGAACAAATAAAAAGAAAAAATCTAATGATAAGCCAAATAAATCAGAAGGTTTATTAAACTCTGCTAAAAGAGCAGGAAAGTCAATAGTAAATACTGGAAAAGGAGTTAATGAAACGGTAAAAGCTGGAGACGAAGCTATTGGAAATGATGGTCAATCTGGAATGTCTGATGGTTTTAAAAATCAAGGAGCATATGTTGGAAAAGATGGTCAAGCAAAAATGTTTGGAGGAGAAGGAGATGATGATCGTTCTGTTGCAGGTCACGAAAGATTTACAGGTAAAGGTTTAGAAATTACTGCTGATATTTTAGCACAATATTCTGGATTAATTAGAGTGATAAGAGCAGCTAAAGACCTAGCTTCACCTGATGATGCTGAGGGTTGGGAATTGATACTAAATAAAACAGAAAGTGCTTTAGAAGTTGGTCAGGGGATGACAAAAGCTACTGAAGGAGCAGTTAAAACAGCTGGACACTTTGAAGAAGATTCTGCTTTATCTACTGAACTAGCAGATGTTGGGAATATTGTTGAAGGGGTTTCGAGTGGCTTTGAAGCAGCTAAATCTTTCTTATCAGGTATTAAAGGTTCAATAAAAATGTTTCAGGATATTACATCTGAAGGTAAAAAACCAAAAAAATCTGAAATTGCTAAAGTTATTCAAGATGCAGCAGATTGTGGTAAAGCTTCAATGAATTTGATAAAAACAATAGAAAATGCTACAGGTGGAGCTAGTTCGGAGACATTAGCATCAATTTCAGGCATGGATATTATCACCAATACAGTTGATTGTCTTAGACAAATTCATGGGATATATGACGGCTCATCTGTTATGGAGGATATGGATGAACAAATGAGCCGTTATGAAGAAAAATATAAAAAACTTGTAAAAAAAATCAATAAAGAAAAACATCTTGAAATAAAAGGGGAATTAGATGAAAGGGCAGAAGTAAATAGAAAAATAGTAGCTGATCTAGCAAATAAAGATACATATAAAACAAAAGAAGAAACAGTCGGAAAAAAAGAGAAATCTGATAAAGAATATCTTGAAAAACGTGTTCCTGAGTTAAAAGAAATTGTAGAAGAATATGCATTGGCAAAAGAAATTTATCATTCAAAAGTAAAGACTAAGCATAGAATTTTAATTAAAATATTTGCAGATATAATGAAGATTACGGGATCTACGCTCACTTTAAGCGGAGTAGGAGCAGTTGCAGGAGGTGCAACAAAAGGTGCTGGAGCAGCGACTGAACTTATGGCAGCTGGAGCAAGAAACGCAAAACAAAATTTAAGGGATAACCAAGCGAAAGGTGGAAAATTAGCTGCTGCTGCAAATTTAGTAGGTGTAAAAGCAGATATAAGTAAAACAACAGCTGCCAAAAAAGAATGGAGAATTGAACAAGGAAGGGTTTTAGTCAATATGTTAATGAATGCAGGGACTAGTAAAGAAGATATTGATAAGCTAAATAAAATAGCAAATGATAGAGAAAAAGCAAAAAAACTTAATATTAAAGAAGCAGAAGAAATTAATCAATTAGCAAAAAAATTTAAAGAAAAAGATTTAGATCGAATAAAGCCCTTTTTTAAGGCAGTTGGAATTGAAGACTTTGATGGTTTCAAAAATTTCAAAGACCTAATTAAGGCCATTGCTAAAAATCTTAAAAAAAGAGAAATATAGAACATAATGGTAGTATTAAACAAAATTGAAAGAATTTTAAACGAAATGGGTTTCGAAGTTAAACGTATTAATAATGGTAATTATGATCTCTTGTCAATTTTTTTAGAGGAAGATGAAGGATTTTATAATCCAGAAATTATAATTAGTGGTTATGCTAAAAATGATGAGGAAATTAAAACATCCTTAATACAATTTTATTTTGAATTAAATAAAGGAAATAAAACCAATATTTCAAATGAATTATTAAAAATCAATAAACACTTACCATATGGTAATTTAAACATAAATGAAAACACTATTTATTTCAAGTATGTTTCTGTTTTTACAGATAATTCAATTGATAATAATGTAATTATTGATATTTTAAACGTCATTAATTATATCTCTCAAAACTACCAAGATAAATAGCTATACAATTTATTTACCCTTATTTTTCTTAAAAATATCTGAAAAAGCACCAGCTATTAATCCTGTAGGGACCGCAAAAATACCCAGTCCTATCATAATGATAATTCCTGCAAAAATCTGTCCACCATGTGTAACTGGTGAAATATCTCCATAACCAACAGTAGTTAAGGTAACTACAGCCCACCATAGTGATTGAAAAATATCTGGAAAATTTTCTGAATTTGTAGGATTTTCAAAATAGTATACGCCAACTGCAGATACATATAGCATGAATATAGCCATTAAAGTAAAATACATTAATTCTTTCTTTATTTCTCTAAAAGCAGTAAGAATATTCATGGCAGCTGGTTCATATTTAAACAATGATATAAATCTCAATGCTCTAATTTCCCTTAAAATATATGGGCCAGCACCAGATAAACCAATAATAGCTAATAAATCAATGATTCCCCAAAAACTAAAAATAAACTTTAAGCGCTTGGGATTTGAATAAACTCTTAAAATATACTCTATAGAAAAAATAGTTAATGGGACATTATCCCATGCATTAAAATAATGAGCATATTGTTGCATTGAATCAACTGTCATTAAAGCATGATCAATAATATCAATAAAAATGATGCTGTAAATGATTATATCGATAGCAATAGCATATTTATTCTTTATATCTGTTAAATAAAAGTGTAATTTTTTTCTCATCTCGTTAGTTGTTGGTTGGTTTTTGATTGTGGTTGATAATCAAATCTATAAAATATTTGAGAGAATCGCAAGATTCTCTATCCATCCATGCCTCTTGAATGATAATGAATTTTGAAATCAAAAAAAGAATCAATCCCTCATCTTCTTTATTATTTATAAGATTTTTAATATTAAAATCGCCCCAGCTGTAGTGAATATTATTTTCATTTTTTGGATAAGGTCCAATAAAATTATTGTTGATTACCCATGTTATTTTTCTCCATTTTTTTGGAGCTAGGTGTAATTTTGGAAGTTCTGGTATTACACTTTTTTTTAAACCAGTCTTTACAACTAAATAAGGGCCCAAATCATCAATGTAATTGGACATCTCTTTAGTATGGTGACTTTTTAAATGATAGTTTTTATCAAGATAGTCAATAAATTTTTTATACTGCGTAATCGCATTTTGATTGACTGTTGGGAACAGTCGTAAAATTTCACTCTCATAACCATTTTTTAATGCTGGATGAAGACTTTCGGTATGATGAGCATCTAATTCTTTACAGATAACTCTGAAATAATCAATTTCAAGAGGTTTTTTAAATATATTCAACTGACCTATGTAATTTGAAAAATAAACCCTTGAATTTCCTTGTACTTTCTGAATAAATTTCCAATCACTTATCGATGAAGTAATATATTGACCACTACCAGTAAAAACCAAAAAAGATTTTGATAATTCAGTTTTACCTGTAAAAGTATTACCATTTGATGTTTTGTACATATTTTTTAGTTTGTAATGGTTTCTGATGATTGATCATTACTGATTGAATCTGATTGATCGATTGAATTACTTTCAATACTAGCCTCTTGAATTGTCGTATCATTGATTTGATTGTCAAAAGCAATGAGTTGACTAACTTGATCACTATTATCAATTTTTGATTGAAGCTGTGCTAGTGATTTTTCATTATCATTTCCAATTTTTGCAGCCTTAGCCCCCATCACATCAGCTTCTTTTTCTAAAGCCGGATCATCGTTAATATTGACCTTAGATTTCATTTGTTTTGTGGGTTGGACCCTACCCTGTTTTTGTTGTGCGACATGCCAAGCTTCATGAGGTAAATGTTTTTCTTGTCCAGGACCTAAGTGAATATTATTCCCTTGAGCATAGGCATGAGCATTAAGCTGAGCCGGTTTATCAGAATTATAATTCACATTAACATTGGACATATCTTGTCCAGATAATTTTTCAACTCCAGATTGTAGATTTGATGGTAGACCTCCATCAGATTTTTTCTGGACGGTTGAACCAGAAGAACCATTACTAGAATTAAACTGTAATGGATCCTCATTTTCCTTCATTTGGGCAGGTTCTGATACATCATCAAAGGAAGGTTCCTCAGTTTCTTGCATTTGAACAGGTTCAGATACATTACCAATTGAAGGTTCCTCAATTTCTTGCATTTGAATTGGCTCAAAAACTTCTTCAATTATTGAATTACCACTTTGATTTTTTTGGAGTTGAAACGCAGGTTCAGAGGAATCTTTTGTTTTCATCTGAGCAGCATCTGGGCCTCCACCCTCTTTAAATTTGTCTTCTTTTTCTGATTTGCTTAACTTCTTAGGTTCTTCACTACCCGTTTCAGATCCTGAATCATCTGAAGAGGATTCATCATCTTTTTTAGCTTTTTCTTCCTCTTTAGCATTTTGATCTTCGTCAGCAGCAGAACTAGTTTCTTCTTCATTTTTCTTTCTTTGATCTTCAAGACTTGGAGTTTTTCCCTTTCTCTCTTTTCCTGGTAAAGAAAAATTATCAAATCCAAAAGCAAAAGCTTTGATTAAATTTTCAATAGTAAAATCTTCAGGACCAAAATCTTTTTCAAGTGAAGCGACCATTCCTTCAACAAGCAAAAAATCAAATTCTTTTTTAAAAAATAAAAACTTCATTTTAATGGCAGCATACAATGATCCCATCAATTGACCATATAAATTACCACTAAGTTTGAAACCTTTAGAATCTGCAGTCATGGTCATATAAGCATCTAAAATTGCTTCAAGTTTTGCTTTAATTCCTACAGCCACACTAGCAATCCCTAAATTAACTGAAAGACCACCAAATATATCTACATAAACACTACCATGCCCAAGAATTGTGGCGGCTCTAATCTCAAAAGTTGAAATATCTGGAATAAAATGAGGGTCTGTTTTGATTCCAGCGATTAGTTGAGCTGATGCATCAGCCTCAAAACCCATTCCTATTTCAATATCTATATTAAGTCCAGGGACCCCAGTTGGGATAATAATTGGTGGAAATTCATAATCCAATGAGGATTTGAAGAACTGAAATTCAGCTCCCGCCTCAAGATCATATCCTTCCTCTTCACGAACCCCCTGTGCATACAATGTATATAGACCACCTGGCCCTTCCATTTCTGCCGTTATACTCTCTAGATATCCATTGTTTACTATTGCTGTTCCTGATATTTTTTGACCTGCTGATTCTGATTCAATGGTAACCTCACCTCCAAAATTTAAAGTTTCAAAATCTGGATTAAAATTATCATCTGTATTGATCTCACCATGAACATGTCCTTTAATAATATCTTTTTCTATGGTACCATCACCAATGATTGTATAGCCATCTCCATTATCTGTTATGGAAGCTGTAATCGTATAAAGATCACTTGGTCCTACTACTGTTCCATCTAAACTTACTAATCGACCATTCTCCATGACACCCTTCATCATGATGTGGTGTCCAGCTGTTTCTGTATCTACATCGGCTTCACCACTAATACTTAAGGTATCAAAATCTGGACTAAAATTTTTATCTGTATTTATTTGACCTGTTACTGTACCTTCAATTGGTCCTGCATGAAAATCACCTGTGGCTATAATTGTGTATCCTTCTCCATTATCTTCAACTGAAGCTGTCAAAAGGTACATGCCGTTTGGTCCTTCTATAGTACCAATAAGACTTTGTAAAGACATATGCTCCATTGTTCCAGACATCTCAACGTGATTTCCTAATACATCAGTATTAACATAAACATCACCACCGACATCAAGAGTATCAACCAGAGGATTGAAATTATTATCTGTATCAATTTGGCCAGTTAATGTACCTACGGCTGGTCCTGCTGTAAACTCACCACTACCTGAAACGGTATACCCTTCTCCGTTATCAATAACTGATACTGCTAAATCGAACATGTTATTTGGGCCAATTATATTTCCTGATAAGTTTGCCAATCTAGACTCAACGAGTGAACCAGCCATGATAATTTGAATTCCTGAAATATTTGAATCAACATTGACATCTCCAGAAACTAAAAATGTACTTGGGTCAATGTTAAAATTATTGTCGGCAGTAACCTCCCCTAAAAGATTTCCTTGAATGGGTCCCGCAGTAAATGCACCCTCACCTGAAATTAAATAATCAGTTCCACTATCAACTAATGCTACATTAATTGTAAAAGCATCTCCTGGACCAATAATTGTTCCTGTAAATTCTGAAATTCGATTATTTTCCATTGCTCCGAATAGCGATACTTTTATTGAGGAGAGATCTTGATCATAACTAATCTGTCCACTAATATTTAAGCTACCAGGATCTACTGAGAAATTATTATCAGCATCTATTTGTGCTTCTACAGTACCTTGGATAGGGCCTGCTACAAAATTACCTGCACCTGAAATGGTATATCCTTCTCCATTGTCTTCTACTGAAGCCGAAATAAGGTATGCACCTCCCATTCCTTCTACTGTTCCAGCAAGGCTTGCCAATCTTCCGTTTTCTATTGCACCCTGGAGATCTATGTGTAATCCTGACATTTCTGTATCAACAGCTGCTTCACCACTAATATTAATTGAAGAAGGGTCTATAGAAAAATTATTATCAGTTTCTATCTGAGCCGTGGCAGAACCTTGTACAGGTCCTATTGCAAAATCTCCTGAGCCAGAAATTGTATATCCCTCACCGTTATCGACAACTGATACTGCTAGATCGAACATATTACCAGGACCAATAACATTCCCTGATAAGTTAGCTAATCTAGATTCTACGAGTGAACCAGCCATGATAATTTGAATTCCAGAAATATTTGCATCAACATTGACATCTCCAGATATTAGCAGGGTGCTTGGGTCAATATTAAAATGATCATCAGCAGTAATTTCAGCTAAAAGATTTCCTTGAATGGGTCCAGCTGTAAATGCACCCTCGCCCGAAATTAAATAATCAGTTCCATTATCAACCAGTGTTACATTGATTGTAAAAGCATCTCCTGGGCCAATAATTGTTCCTGCAAATTCTGAAACTCGATTGTTTTCCATTGCACCAAACAAGGATACTTTTATTGAGGAAAAATCTTGATCATAATTTATCTGTCCACTAATATTTAAGCTACCAGGATCCACTAAGAAATTATTATCAGCATCTATTTGTGCTTCTACAGTACCTTGGATAGGGCCTGCTACAAAATTACCAGAACCTGAAATGGTATACCCTTCACCATTATCTTCCACTGAAGCCGAAATAAGATATGCACCTCCCATTCCTTCAACACTACCTGCAAGGCTTGCCAATCTTCCTTTTTCTATAGCTCCTTGAAGATTAATGTGTAATCCTGACATTTCTGTATCGACAGCTGCTTCACCACTAATATTTAAGCTACTTGAATCTACAGAAAAATTAGTATCAGCCTCAATTTGAGCTGAAGCAGATCCTTGTACAGGACCTGCTGTAAAATCTCCAGATCCAGTAATAGTATACCCATCTCCATTATCAACAACAGATGCAGCAATTACATATGCACCTCCTAGGCCTTCCACTGTTCCTGATAAACTGGCCAATTTTCCATTTTCAAGAACTCCTTCGAGGTTAATTAAAACTCCTGAAACATCTTTATTAACTGAAGCTGATCCACTAATATTTAGAGATGAGGGATCAATATTGAACGAATCATCGGTCACGATTTCTGCAATTGCTGAACCCTGAACAGGACCTGCTAATAATTCTCCTGAACCAGTAATCGTATAACCTTCACCATTGTCTACAATAGAAGCATTTATAATATATGCTCCTCCCAATCCCTCAATTGTTCCAGAAAGATTTGACAACCTGCCATTTTCTATTCCTCCAGTTAGGTTGATTTTAACTCCAGAAATTTCTTTGTTGATTGTTGCTTGACCCTGTGTTTCCAGCGAAGACATATCTGGATTGAATGAAGAATCTGCTTCTACTGAGGCAGAAATAGCTCCTTGAAGAGGTTCTTTTACAAAATTCCCTTGACCGGTAATTATATAATTATCTCCATCTTTCGCAACAGAAAGGTCTATTAAAAATAATCCTTGAGGTCCTTCAATACTACCAGACAATCCATCAACAGACATACCAGTAGCTTGACCGCCAAGATTTATTTTTAGACCAGATATTTCCTTAGAAATATTGACCTCTTTTGATTCAGAATTTTGGTTTTCTTCATCCATCAATATTCATTTCTAGAGTTTTTCCATCTTTCATCAATTCACGTCTAATTCCTTCAATCAAATGTTTGTAATTTATTGATTCACCTGTTCTTTTTGCATACAACCAAGAAAATTGTATGACATTTTTAATACTACCTCCACTAATTTCAAACTCTTTGGCAAGTTTAATAATCAATTTATTTTCAAGATCTGCAATCCCATTAAGTGAATTTCTCCACAATTTTCTTCTTTCATAGCTTGAAGGTAAAGGGAAATTAATAACAGATTGTATTCTCCTAGAGAAGGCTCTGTCTATGTTTGGTTTTAAATTGGTTGCTAAAATAACTAGCCCTCTATAGTCTTCTATTCTTTGTAAAAGATAAGCTGTTTGCTGATTTGCAAACCTATCTTTAGAGTCACCAACCATTGTTCTTTTAGAAAATAATGACTCTGCTTCATCAAAAAATAAAATCCAATTCTTATTTTCTGCAATATCAAAAATCTTAGAAAGGTTTTTTTCAGTTTCTCCAACATATTTAGAAACTATTTGAGATAAATCAACCCTATATACATCAATATTATTGTGTTTACCAATTAAAGAAGTGGTCAGAGTTTTTCCCGTTCCTGGAGGACCATAAAATAAACATTTATACCCTCTATTAATTTTTTTTGAAAGATTAGAGTTGTTAATTATATCATTTTGATATTGTATCCAAGTATTGACATTTTCAACTTCATCCATTACCACAGAATTTAATACTAAATCATTCCATTTTAATTCAGTACTTAATAATTTTGCAGGAAAACCAGATGAATAATCAGGTTTAAATTTTTGACCAATTGTGATCATTTTTATCACCTCATCATGTAAATATATTACCTTAGACATCTTAAACTCTTCGTTTTTTTCATTAGAAAAGTAGATTGCAGAAATTTTATTTAAAATATACTCGTTATCAAAAATATACTGAGAATTAAAAGCTGAATCCGCAGTATTTCCGTGATAAATAAAATTAATTGTACCAAATGTTGGGATAAATCTAGATTTTTCGCCATCCAGTTTTCCACTAAACTCTGTAAATCGTTTATCTAATGCCTTATTTTTAATTAAAAATTTATCAAATACTTCTGGAAAAAAAATATTTGACAAACAGGAAATAATTATCAATCTATCAAATTCTTTTAGATCGTTATCTAATATCCATTTAGAATATAAACTTTCATCTACAAAGATATTTGGCGCCTTTGGCATTCTCTTAAATGAACCATTGAGTAAAAAATGATTTTCAAACCTCAATTCAATCATTTTTTTGAGCCAATCAAGCTCCTTTTTTATGGTGATTGAATTATTTTTTTTAAGATCTACCGTATTATTCATTCTCTCAATACTTCCAGTTTACTATTAATTTCTTTTTCATTAAACTATAATTAACCATTGAAATACCCCAAGATAAAGACTTGAGAAAAATATCTGGTGGTTTATTTTCAATATCAATGATAAAAGAGTCCTCTTTTTCTATTAATCTGCCCTCTCTTTTTAGATACCAATCTCTCAATGTTTGAGGAGATTTAACTTTTTTCCAATTTGAAAGTAATGCTTGAATGGCACTATCACAAATTTCCAATTCAAAATCAACTAATTCTACAGATGAATCAATCTCTCTGTCCAAGTCAATTCCACAAAGAATTTTATTGAATATAAAATCTTTTTCTTTTGAATCAAGACCATTTACAATATAATCAGTAGCCATAATCGCTTTGTCTTTACTTATTTCATCTTTATAATTATCCTTTCTCAAGTTAAGTAAATTTAATTTTATAAACAAAGTATTTAAAAAGGGCCAAAATAATAACAATCCTGCATTATATATAATAATTCCATCCTTGAGTTCATCAATTGAGTCCTTAATTTTTGTTTTTTTAACTGATTTATTTTTCTTTGATTCAATTTTATTATTCAAGTTCTGAACTAAACTTTTAAGGTAGAATTTGTGACTCTGATTGATTTCTAAAAGCCTAGGATTTGAAACCATCTGATCATACTCAAAAATTTTATTGAGGTTAATCATTTCAGAAAAGAAGGTTTCTATCAAAAATTCTGATGAATCTTTAACGATAAATTTATATTTAGGCCAACTTAAAAGAATCCTTTTTAAAATGACTCTTTTAAAATCATAATCATAATTTTTGAATCCATTATCATTAAGATCAGTAAGCTGATATATTGAATCATCACTTAATAAACCAATAACATTAATAGCCTTCATAAAAAGAGTTAAATATCTTGATAAATCTGGGTAAATAATTCTTAATATATTTTCAAATTGTTGATTCAATAAGTCATGATCTTCATAGTTTACATAAACAATGGAAAAAAAACGATCTAACTTTAAAGCAGATTTTGACCAATTAAAAAGGTGTTTTTTTACCAAATAAATATTTTGAGAAAATGCCTTTATAAAAAAAACTTTCAGTTGCTTGAAATTAAAAGTTTTAGAATCATAAGGGAATGAACCAAATTCAACATAATATGTAAGAATATTGAAATTATTAATTATAAAATCATCTTCTATACTTTTCTTATAATCATTAATTTGATTTTTTAAATTTTCAGAATCCTCATCTATATGCTCAGTAAAAATATCATCAATTTTTCCAATCAATCTTTCGAGAAGTTTGATTTGATTGGAATATTGATCAAAACTTGAAAACTTTTTATAATTAAGTTCTTCTGAAAGCATTGAATCAGCTAATATTCCTGATTTTGAAAGTTTATTTTTTGTTTTAACTATATTATCTCTAGTAATACGAACTTTCTCTATTTCTTTGATTCTGATTTCATCAACTCCATCAATTTTTAGATTTTTTAAGGGATCAATATGTACATCATCGGAAAGAATTTTTGAAGTATCTCTAGCGCCAAAATATTGGTTAGATGTATATTTTAGCTTTGACAGATAAATATCACTATTAATCTCTTTATTAAAGGATAGAAGAGTAATAATGCTGTCTGTTGAAATTGTTTTTTGTTGATTTAAATAGATTAATAATTCAATGAGTTTTGATTTATCTGTTTTGGAAAAACGATAAGCAGTTTCAAATATTTCTATGAATACATCTTTAACAAGATTTGTCGTAAATTTCGATTCAAATATTTCAATGATATTGTTCAAACTAAAAAGATTAAAAAGAAAGCTTTTGTTGATATCATTCTTATTAAAAAACAATAAAAAAAGAGATATTTCTTTTTTATTCTGTTTGAAATAATCTTTTATTTTCTTGATTAAAGACTTAAATTTTAAAGAGTATTGAAAATTGATTTGCTGGTTAAAGGATAATTCGATAATTAAGTCATCCATTGAATGAGTTTCATTGGTCAAAAGAGTATCAATTTTATTATCTTGAAGGTTATTTTCAAGTAACTTTTCTTTTTCAAAAACGAAATTTAATTTTACTTGAAAATCATTGTTATTGTAATCTTGATTAAAAGATAAAATATCAATAATTTCATTTTTTGAAATCAACTTTAATTGATTTAAATAAGTCAAAAATTCGAGAAACTTTACTATTGATGTTTGAGGAAATTGATAAGAAATTTGAACTATTTTTATAAATATATCTTTAATGTTTTTTGAGGTGAATTTTAATTCAAATATTTCAATAATATAATCTAAACTAAAAAGATTGAAGAGAAAACTCTGATTAATTTTATTTTCATTGAAAAAAAACAAGTAGTGTAATAGTTCTTTTTTATTTCCTTTAAAGTAATTTTTTATTTGATCAATTACTGATTTAAATTTTCTTGAATGATAAAAATTAATTTGATGACTAAAGCAGGATAGTTCAATAATACATTCATGAATTGAATGCTCTGCTAAAGTGATAAAAAGATTGATCTCTTTATTTTGTATATCTTTATCAGAGAAAAGATTCTCATTAAAATTAATATAAATTGAGTCGTCTATTCCAATTGATTTTAATTTTTTAACTCTATTTATTTTTGTGAGATTTTTAAAAACTGCAGTTTTTTGATAATTTAACTCTGAAAGAAGGTTAAAAATTATCTTATTGATGTAATTTAATGACTTTAAATTCCAAAGTTTTTTTTCAAAAATTTTTTGAATGATTATTGAGTTAAATTTTTGATCTTTTAAAAACAAGGAATAATCGTCTGATTTTAAATCTAAAAAACCACTACTTAGAATATAAATAATATCAAAAAACAATTCTAAATCATCCTCTATTAATTCATTGATAAGTTGATTACTGATGATTAAATCTTCTTGAAAAAGTGACCTTAAATATTTTTCATCATTATTTTTTACCAACAATTTAATGAAATTATAAATTTCATTTTTAGAGATACTACTTCTGTCAGACCAAAAGGTTAATTGATTACTTTTTAAAAAATGAAAGTACATGTCTTTGAAGAAAATCTTAGTTCTGGTGGTTTGAGGAATTTGACTGTACTTATATGTGTTAGATAAGCTCAACAATACATCATTAAATTTAGGGTCTAGTGTATTCCTATTGTTTAAAAATGATTTAATCTTTTTTTTATTTAAATCACCTGATTTTGCGATATGGGTAAATAATTCGTAGTGGAAGTCATTTTCAACTAATTTAAAATCAGGATTTTTCGATAATGAGTTTAAATAAGTATACCTCACAAAAACTTGAATAAATTCATCTGATTTATTGGTAAAGTCAAGAGTATTATGAAATTCTAAAAAATTTTCTTCAATAGTTCTGTAACTTTCACAAATTTCGTCCAATAGAAAGTTTGCTTCTTCCTTGAACTCATTAGTTAAAGATACTTTGGAAAGTAAAATGATTGAATTGATATTTCTATTTGATTCTAAAAATTCAATAAACAATTCGCTGTCTTGAAATATTTTCTTCAAAAAAAACTCTTGATTATTAAATTTCTTTAAACCCTCTTTTGAAAAACTACTCAATAGAAGTGACTTTTCATTAAAGTTTATAGTAGAAAAGTAATTTTTTAAATATGAGAAATCTGAGAAAGAATCATTGAACTCATATTCAATGATGTTTTCACTTTTTTTTTGAATATTTTTTTTTGATTTTCTTGAAAATTTTTTAGAGTGAGAATTTAATATTTTAATAAATTGATCATATTCTTTCAGAATAATATCTAATCCAATATTTTTTGAAGAAAACTCATCAGTCATAATCTGATGAAAAAGTCTTTTTTTTGAATACTTTACAACATCTTTAACAGAAGAATATACGATATAATTATTAGTATTTTTGGTGGAATAATGTTTGTGAAAGGAATAATAAATGTCTTTTTTTAAAGCAATTATTTTTTGAAAATCTTCGTATTTATCCCCCAAAATCTTTTTAATAAAAAATAACTGATCATCTTTTGACAACAGATTATAGATCTTTTCAAAAAAAATAAAATCCTCAAGAATCAGAGTTAAAACTTTCTCATTATCGTGAATGATAATATTTTCTTTTTTTAAAAATTGAGTTAATTTTTTTTCTGAATTTAACCACCAAGGTAATAATTTTGAGGATGAGTATTCATTTAAAAAAGCATCAAAGGTTCTTTTTTCACTGACAAGATTACTATTTTGAAAAATATAATAAAATTCAATCTCTAAGTGTTTTTCAATAAGGTTTGTAAGATTTTCAATTTCTTGAATATATATATCACTTATATTAATTTCAATCTTATCAATTACTATGTCTTTGGAGCTATCTAAATGGTTGAATTTTTTTAAAATTTTAGAAAGAAGATTATCAAAATCATTTTTAACAATTCTTGAAATTCTATTAAATATATATTTGTGATACTTACCATGTTTAATTTCAAAATCAAATTCAATTTTTTTAATTAACATTCTATAATTAATTTTAAATTGATGATAAGAATTGAATTAATTTCAATGAGAGAATATCTATTTTTGATAGTTTGTTTTTCTTTTTTAACTCTTTCCACTCTGAAAAAATTTCAGAAAGTTCTCTTATATCCTTATAATTAAGAAAGTGTAGATTAAATTTAATGTTGGCTGGAATATAATTGTCAATAATTTCTTTAATGTATTTTTTAAATTCAATATTTTGAAATCTACTTGGCCATTCTGGAAAAATTACATGAACCTCATTCGAATAATTAAAATTATCTGGAAAATTATTAATTGACGAACTTTGAGTATTGATTTCAATTTTTAAGTTTGATTTGATAACATAATTTTGAATGATCTTTTCAATTTTATCTTGGGCTTCAATTTTAGTTTTAAAGCTTTCATTACTGATTAAAATTTTATTATCCATGACATCAAAGACTGAAATAACAAACTTATTGGTATCTTCATAGGATTTGTGTATCGAGTAATTTGATCTATCTTTTAGAAGGTCTATCAATCCATCACGCATTTCAGACAATTCAATAAAATCATTTATTTTATATGATTTAAATATTAATTCTCGGTTGTTAGTAAATACAGATAATGAAAACTTATCTGTATTGAGAGGTCTTAATAAAATATTTTCGATCAAATAAAAACCTTCAGTTTGAATATTTAAATCTTTTATTTTTAAGATGATGTCTTCTATTTTCTTTTCGCAATCAACTTTTTTCTCGGATTGAAAAATTTTAATAGGTTGAATAATTTCCGAAGAATTATATAATAAAATATGATTCGATTCATCATCAATTATTTTGTAAGATTTTTCATTTTTGGCATTCAAAAAAAGATCTTTGAAAAAAGTGTAATTTTTTAAATAAAAATTTGCTTTATCATTTTTGTAACAATAATTAGGAAGACTAAGAACTTTTATATTGGGTCCATCTTTAATTTTAACATCAACTGTTGACCAAATATATTTTTCTTTAAATTCAGCATTATTTTGATCGAAATTATATTTTGTTTCAACCTTATTATCTTTGATGTCTAACAACAACTTAATTCTATTCTCTAAACCGGATGAACTTATTTTATTATCATCTTTAGAGAGAAAATTTTCTGCTTTATTTCTTTCATTACCTAACTTGGTAATGTTTTTTAAATAGTTAATTTTGCAATTAATTGCATAAAGTTCACAATCAATTTCTGAAAACTCTGGATTTTCGTTACGATATATATTTTTAAGTAAATCAGAATTAAAAGATTCACCAAATCTTAATAAAAGATGATCTAAGAACTTGTTTCTCCTTTGTACATAAGTATGTTCGTTCTCGATTATTTTATTAATATTAGATTGATACTCAGAAATATTTTTAGGTTTTAGTATTTCTTCCAGTCCCGAAATATCAGTTGGAACTTCAGAAAAATATGTTTTATCAACACTTTCAATGGAAAAAACATTTCTAATGTTCGCCAATTGAGCTGTGTAATTAGACATTATCTGATCAAACAACAATAAATAGGCTTTTAATTGCTTCATCTGTGCTTTCCTTAACTTTGAAGCCTTTGGGTTAAGTTCTTTATCTCTGAGCCCATAAATAGAGGGAAATTCATTAATTATAGAATAATACTTTTTTAACTGTTCTAGGGAAAATCTTCCTTTTGATGTGGTTTTAGTTTTATAATTTTTTAAAATTGAGATGTTGTCACTAGCGGAATTAGAATCATAGATTTGAGAAAAAATTATTCCATCAATATTATAATTGGTATTGTTACGAATAAAATTTATTTCACTTTCAGAATTTTCTGAAAAATAGGTATCGATACTTTCAAGAGATGGATATGAATTCTCTGAAAAAGAAATGATTTCGTCATAAATTTTAATTCCATTTTTGAAAATTACAAAATCTTTAATATTAATAACACCTTCAATATTTTTTATTATTTCAATAATTTCTGAGACATATACTTGGTTCGTTTTATCTTTCAGATTATCCTCTAGGATTATTCCATTTTTTGTTTCAACCCCTTGAAAAATCTTATCAACACTAATTTCTTTATCTTCAAAATATTCATAGCCAACTGTTTTAACTTTATCGTTTAATCTTCTTTCAATTTCTATAAATATTTTTGCTAAAATTTCTTCACCCACATAAAAAGAGTCAATAACAATATTTGCCCCAATACTAATAGTATCTTTTTTTAGAATTATGATCTTATTCAAGTCACTACATAATTTCCTGTTTTCAGATAAAATTAATTTTGTTTTATTAATAACATCATTATAGACCTCATCACTTATGTTATCTTTAAGTTGAAGTTTAACATCGAAAAGGCCTTTAATACTAGCTTTATTATCTTTTATTATTTCTAGCCATACATTATTAATTTCATCTATGGAATCAATAATTAGTCTTCTATAATCATTAAACGTACATGGATTAGATGAAAATATTTTGTTAGGAGGAATGAATAAATTTTTACTTTCAAAATCAAAGTCATCAACTCCTAACATTAATAAGTCTTCAATAGAGAAATTAGATTTATACCCTAAATCTGTAATTGCAAAACATAATTGTTCTAAAATTGTAATTCCAGGATCATGATAATTATAGTCTGTCCATTTTTCGCCAGAGAGATTTTGTATAAATGATATTCCTTCTTGAAAAAGATCATCAAACCTTTGACTTTTACTAGAATAATTATCAGTATTTAATGTATTTGGGTAATCCACTAATTAATTAATTTTGAGATGTTGTAATGTATTTTAAAAAAATCATTCGTCTCTGGATTTATAGGCCATTTACCAGTTTTAACCTCTAAGCTATAGTTATGTAATGTTCCAGTCCATCTAAATCGAATCACTTTTTTTTTATTAAAAAGTTTTCCTAAAAAACCATAGCCACTCCAATTTGAATTTTGATAATTCTTAATTTTACTACTTGAACCTGAACCAAAAGTAGAAAGTGCAATTGCGTGTGATATTGAATAATATCCCGAATTTGCCGACCCAGAAGCATGCGCTATAATTTCAAACGCATTGATCCCATCCAAATTTTCTAAAATCTTATGCCAATTCCCATCGGTAAGCACTGTTCCTGATGCAAATGTACCTATTCTTGATTTTGAAGCAACTGTCCCATTAACATCAAGCTCAAATTTTGGGTTATCTGTATTAATTCCAACTTTATGATCGTTTTTTATTTTAATTAGGGTTTGTTCATCTTCATTTTTAATTGATAAGCCTTCAACATTATTATGATTTGTATGAACCGTGAAATCTGCCTTTTTTTGAGATTTTTTTCTGAAAAACGATATAAGTGTTGTGAAAATACCTGTTGGATTAATTCTAAGTCCATTTTTTGGGTCTACACTAATTCCATCATCAATGACATTCATTGATGAATCAATTAAATCAATAAAATGCTTTTCACTAACAACCCCACCTTTCTTAAAATAATTCTTTAAAGTTTCTTTATTTTTTATAGCCATAAATTTTATTTTATGATGAATTGTAAATTTTTGTAATCTTCTTCGTCTGAATTTTTTATTGAATCATTTTTTTCAATTTCATACCCTTTTTCTGAAATAAATGTTTGGTCAATCTCCAATTCATCAAAGTTGATAGGTTCAGGTTTTTCATATTCAAGTCTATCCAGAATTTTAATTTTATGATTATTTCTGGGAATAATTATTGACTTAATATTACCTGATTTTATAAAGTCATTATCGTAATTCTCTAGAGCAGAGTCATAAATTTTAATCATTTCTTTAGAATCTTTTTTAAAGTGAATTACAGAAAAACCTGTAATATAATCAACATAATACCTAGTCTTAATAAAATTAAGAATGTCTATATTATTTATTTTAGAATTGATAATTTCAATTGATTTAGAATTCTTCCATGGGCAAATGAATTCAAGAAGATCTTTATTCAATAATTCTATTGCTCTTCCAGGGTTAAGATCTTTAAATAAAATACTGCATTTGACCCACATATCCTCAAAGATTGGATTTACAATTTCTATGCTAAATTGTGGAGAAATGTAATGATTTAAAAATGAAGATATTTCATTAATTTCAGCAGAACTGAGTTTGACTTCATCAATATGTTGATAATTTTCAATCTTTTTTAAACAAATTATTGACAAAAGATTATCATCATTGCTTACACATTTTACATAATTTAGGTAACTGAATTTGTTTAAAACAAAGTGTTCAAAATCTGATTTTGAAACAGGTCTATTTTTATGTTTGAGGAGATTGCTGATTCTATAATAATATTCAGTATTATTTTCTATTAAATTTATTTTTGGAGAATCAATAGGTTGAGACACAGAAATAATCCCATTTACCTTACTTTCTAAATTTTGAAGTGAATTTGACTTTAGTTGATTTAATCTAAGATATTCATTTTCTGGAATCACCTCTGTAACATATACGGAATTGGTATATATTGATTTGATTAAACCAAGTTGATCTGCACGATTTTTAGAAATTGCTTTGATATAAAATTCATTTTCATTTAAAATATAGCCCTCTGAGTTAAAATCATTTGGTAATAACATAGAGATAACTCCACTATTTAAAAGATTGTTAGTTTGGTCATTTAAGATATTTCTGTTTGTAAGTAATTTCCACCCATACTTAGTTGTGTAATACCATTCTATTTTGGAACTAAAATCATAATATTCATTTTCATTTTTCACAATCTCAAAAAATAAGTCAATATTTCTAATTTTATTAGATGATTTGAACCCAATGATTAACTCTCCTTCATTTTTTAAATCATAAAACATTGAATTTTCAATGGCCTCCTCTGAAAAAGTTTTTTTAATTCCATAAGGGGAGATATGAAAGAATGAATTATTTTCATCAAAATCATTTTCATTTCTATTTTTTTGATTGAAATATAATGTTGACTCTGCAGAATAGTTAATTGAAATTTCGGAAATTTTTGGAGCGAAAGGTTCATTGATGAAATTTTCTGATATCTCTCCATTTTTGGAATTAATGTTTTTGGAAACATTGGCTGCATATACTTTTGGATACAATTTGTGACCAAAGGCATGATTTGGGTTATCTAATTCTATTTTTATGAGCCCAGTTTCGTAATCATTTGAGAAATTATTGATATAATCATTATTAATCTTGAAATTTGGAGAGAGTTGAGTTTTATTTAAGTAAGAAAAATCATGTGTTTTTGTGATTGAAATTTTATCATCAATTGTGTCAAACATAGAAAATATATAATTTTCATTGTCTTCTACCATATAATTAAAATCACTGAGAATGGACAATTTTAGCTTAAATACTTTGTATGAGAAATTTCTATCATAACCTTTATAATGCTTCTCTAAATTGAAATTTACTTCATCCAGATTAGTATATTCCCATTTTAAATTAAAGTCAATTACTTTTTTATTGAACAACTCTTCACAACCAATATAAATTTTTGAATTGTACTTAGGAGTAGGTCCAAAAATATCAAACTCGCTAGAGTTTTGGATATTTTGTCCATCTCTAAAAATCTTCAAATCTTTAAGATTAGACACACCAGTTGTGATTTTTATTTCTTCAAATTTCATTTTGTTTAAAAATGCATAAGCATTGTAAAATGCATTTTGATTGATATTAAATCGAATCATAGGAGTTTCCACATTCATATGATATTGATGTAATTCATTATTTAAATTACAAAAAGCAGAATTCGATTTACTTAATTTAATTAGTATAGATACCGTATTATTGCTCCAATCATCAGGAATTAAAATTTCGTAATTATTAATGGTTTCCCATCCTGTTAATCCGGTATATGAAATTAGAAATGAATTGGAAAAAATCCTGTGAAAAACTTCATCCTCACTCATGTTAGTATTGTTCGAAATATCTATAATTAAATCACCTAAATGTCTCACAGAATCATTGTCAAAAACAAAATCAATTCTGATATCTCTTTTTGATTTGCCTAGTTTTAAAACTGATGATCCTAACAAAAAGCCAATTTCAGCCAAATCCATATTAATTTCATCGTCAATGATAAAATTTTGATCGACACCTAAAGCATTGAATAAATTAGAATCTTTGTTAAATTTATCAACTTCAGAAATATTTGAGCAGATGGTTTTTGAAAAAACAGAGGCAATGAGTCTATATCTCGAGTTAAAGTCATAAACTGAATTTTTACTCAAAAAAATTGTCATCAAAAAGGAAATTTTGGCATTATTAAGAGATAAATCATTATCAAGTTTATATTTAATTGCTGATCCATCATCATATTGTCCTGCAATTATTTTCTGACCTTTTCCAATTCTAGTTTCAACAATGTTATTATCAATCGAAAAAACAGCAAAGGTTTTGTTAGGTGGAATTTTAATTTTTTCTTGTTCAAGTATGTCTGTGTAATAATAATCTAAGTGTTTTTTTGTTATTTTATTGATATCATTTTGAAGATGTTTGTATAATTTTAAAAATGAAAATAACAATCCTATTTGAGGGTTATGATCACTTTTACTTAATGAAATCTCTAATTTTTTTATTGATCTTTTAACTAAATTTTCAATTAGTTTGAAAAGTGAGTTATTAATTAAAATTAATTTTTTGAATAGTGAATCAACTAATAAGGATTTATCTTCTGTTGATATTTCCTCTTTCATACTTGAAGATGAATTTTTCCAAATAGATAAATCAAAATCTAATAAGTTAACTTCATGCGAATCTTTATATAATTTCTGATGTTTTACCGAGGTAATAATCGTGTTGTAATCTTTCAGTAATTTAGAAGCATGAACTTTTATCAAAGATTCTATTTCAGAATTTAAATTACTGTTTATCAATACAATTTTTTTATCAGTTGATCTTCTAAACCAATCATTAAGTGTATCAAAAAAATATCGAGTAAAATCTAAATATTCAAATAAAACATTAATCTTAATTTTTAAATTTTCTGAATTATCATATTGCCTTATGAGTTTTATTCTTTTTGACTTTAATTTTGAAATTTCAAATTTTGAAATTTCAGAAATCAAAAAACTTTGATCATTTGAAAACATACCATAAAAATCTCCACCAACAACATCGTCACCATTATAGTAACTAATTTCTTTAGAAAGTTGACTTACATAATTTATCAATTCAGAAATTGACCTATCATCAATATTAATTAAGTCAGGGTTTAATATGTTTTTTTTATCATTCATTTATTTGATATGTGTTCCCTCATTAATATAATATGGAAAAACTATATTATCACGAATATTAGTTGAAATTACATTATAATCAAGTTTTATTTCGATGTAACCATTATTTAAATCTAACTTATGAATGTCTAATTTAATAACTGAGATTCTAGGTTCTATATTCCCAATACTGGTAGTCATTTCAAAAATTAACGATTGTATAATGTTATTACTAATTTTTTCAAATTGTTTTTCATGAATTACACATCCATATTTTGGTCTCATGATTCTTTCTCCTAACATTGTGTTAAAATAGATATTTAAACTTTGTTTGATATCTTCTTCATCAGAAACCATTGATACGTTTCCTGTGTTGATATTAAATTGAGGTGGAAAGCTCCAACCTATTCCTAAAAAAGATTTTTTAACCATGATTTTATCCTATTATAACATTTGCACTTCCTAAAGCAATACTACCTCCATGTGCTGTTTGATCTCCCATTCTTGCAGCAGGTTTTCCACATATCATTACTGATGAAGAACCGCCAGTAATGGTGTCAGGTGGTCCTACACACGTGCAGGAATCTCCTAAAACAGCTGCTGGGATACCTCCAATTAGTACAGTTGGTGCTCCAGGACCAATTATTGGCCCTCCTATATGAGGAATTGGTGGAATTCCTGGTGTTTGCATTGGACATTGGTGAAAGTCTGATATTCTTGCTGCTGCCGGCATAATTTAATTAATTTGAACCATTGAACCTTTTACTGTTGTAATTGCTGATGAACTTATTTCTGAACCAGCTGAACCTTTAGCTGAGAATTTAACCTTTGCATCGTTCTGAATATTAGCCCCATTAATAGAAATATCTGAATCTGAATTCAATTCGATTCCAGAGGAAGCTTTTAAGGTTATTTTTGATGAGGAATCTATGGTAATATTTGAATTACTTTTTAAATCAATTCCTCCTCCTGAAATAGAAATCTCATTTTTATTGACATCTTTGATTTTAATTTCTGAATTTAGTTCATCCAAAACAATTTCGTTTCCTTTTTCAGTTGAAATACTTAATTTTTCATTTTCTTCATCAAATTCTATTTTCATCTTATTTTTAGATACAATTGCCTTGTAACTATTTGTATTTTTAAACTCTTGATATGGTTTTTGTTGATTTGTATATAAACTTCCTAATACAACAGGTTGTGATGGGTTTTCAGACATAAATGAAACAATGACCTGTGTGCCAATTTCTGGTAAGAAGAAAAATCCTGATTCCTCTGAAACATAGGTATGGGATAACTTTGCCCAAATTCCATTTTCAAAAATATTATCCCAAATATTATTATTTATCGATTTTAATTCAGGAATCACAACTTTAACCCTATTTTGATTTTTTGGATCTGTTTCAATATCAGAAATCTTTCCAATATGAAGACCAGATATTTTATTCACATTGGTGATTTTTTTTAGTTTATTTACTTTAGAATATGAATCTTTGATTCCAAATGATATGCGAGTCGTCATTTCGCCCTCAGAAACTTGGTGATTCACTGAACTTACATAAACATCTCCATCAAATTTTTTCCCAAAACCTTCAAAAGAAACAACTGAATCAATATCTAAAGTTGGTACACCTCTAAAACTAGACTCACCAAAAATTCTATTTAAGCGTAATAATTTTAATTTTGAAAAACCGATATTATCAATTTCATTATAGGAAAGATCATATGTATAGTCCAGAACAACTTCATCGGGCGAGAAATAGTCTAAATCAGATGTATTCAGATTATCAGTAGAAATCATTTTATTTATTGGCTCACTAGCTTCCTTTGTGATTTTTTCATTATTAAAACTATCTATTGAGTTAACAATCAATTTCTTAATTTGATTTTCAGATTGTTGTTTGGCATGAAAACTATATGTTGTTCCACCATTTGAAATAATCAGTTCAGATGATTTTTCACATGAAGGATTTTTAAAATCTAAATAATTATTGGTATTGACGATCACCATTCCATTCATAGACGCTCTTTCTAAAATAAATTCCCAATCATTGTTATTGTATTTCGGAAAAAAATCATGAGAAAGATTGACCTCCTGAATATTAGATTCGAGACCATTGATATTTTTGACTAAATTTTTAACAATGTCTGATTCCATCATATCTTCATATACTTCATTCGTGTATGAATTTGTTAATTTTATAGCTTTATCCACGCATTCAACTTTTAAAAGACTTTTTTCTGGATCATTCTGATATCCGTTCAATAAATTGATAGAATTAGATTCAATAACACCCTCAAAAACATTTGAGTTATCTTGTTCATATCCAATTTTAATGACTATTTCATTTCCAACATCAAAAATGGAGTCTTCAATTTCAGGAAATTCATTTTTATGTCGATCCCCTCCATAAATTTCTATAGAAGCTCTACTTATTTTATTGATTTCTTTTTTAGTTAATATTTTATTAATTCTATACTTTTGATTTAATTTAATGCCATTAATTATAACATCGAACGAAGCTTTCTTATTTAAAGAATCTTTAGGTCTATTTAAATTATTTGACATTATCTATTTTTTTAAAGGAGGTAAAATTAGTTGATTTCCATTTTTCAATTCTCTCACAGATGCCAACCCATTTGCTTCAGCTATTTTGATGTAATAAAATTTATCGTCGTAATGATCTAAACTGAATTTAACCAAATTATCTTTATCTTTTATTAAAGGCATTCTTGTAATATCAGGACTCCTGAATGTTCTATCGCTAAAGGGATTATCCACCTCAGTTACAGTTAAATTTACTACTGCTCTTAAAGCATCCCCATTTCTATCAAAAAACGTATAATCATATTTTAATGCAGTTACCTGACCATAATTAAAATTGGTGAATGTATTACCCCAAGTCAAGTGAACATATGGGTTTTTGTGCGTCTCATCATTTGGTATTACACAGATAGTTTGAAGTTTATTAATGCAATCTTTAATATTATTCCCATCGATTGAGTTATCGACTACACCTGTATTGTCCAAAGTAAATTTGAAAGTGATTTTTGCTGGCTGAAAAGTTGCAGTTGTAGTTGATTTACTTTTTCCATCCGCATCCTTACTCTCCTTGAGATTATCTGTAGATTTTGTAACAGAAATTGAAACAGGATTCAACTGTAATGCGAAATTTTTAAAAGGAACACCGCCATCAGTATCAGTGTAGGCGTTTATTACTAGTTTATTCATAATTTTGAATCAAGTTCTATTTTTTTTAAAACACCATCTGTACACTCATCAATGAGGTGTTTTTTTTGCTCTTTTGATAGTGCAAATTTATACCTAGAAAGATATTCTTCTATTCGATCATTAATTATCTTTATAACCTCCTGATCGGCTGCATCAAATTCTCCATTTACCTTGCCTTTTATTATTAATTGTTGAATTTCTACCATAAATTTTTTTTAACTATTAAACACCAATACTATCAGGAGTTTCAACTAAATCTCTTGTTCTTGTATACTTACTGAAACTCAGTGTAATCGTTTCAATTAAAACTTCAGACTTTTGAGAATTTAATTCCCCTAAGGTTACTGAGGTTGGATAGGCATTGAACAATGTAATAGTTTCAACTGTAACTCTTTGACGATTTTTATTAAAATCTTTCACATGTATTTGAATTTTTGCAGTTTCAATTCTATTAGTATTTAACCACCCAAGTGTTTCAAACCAAAATTGCAAATAAGCAGGATACCTATTATCTCCAAAATTTCTTAGAACACCTCTTTTAAAAGTAGCGTCTTTGTAAGAAAAATGACTTGGTAAATGATATTCACTTTCATAATCACCACCATCTTGTATTTTTTGTGTTTTGCTTGATCTTGAAATACCACTTATTGACTGGAAAGCTGCATTATATTCCTTTTTATCAATTAAAAAAACAACATCAAATTTATATCCTAAAATAGGGTATTCATCAAATGGTTTTATACTACCTGTAATAATTGGACCTCTTTGAACATTTGTTGCAAATTTCTTTTTTACAGTTTTTTTTCTAGAAAGAGTCGCTCTATTTAACAAGCTTCGAAATTTACCTGAAATTTTCTTTGCTGAGTAAGATCTTGTTCTTAAGGATTTTCTTCTAGAGCTTCTTCCTGTAGAACTTCTTTTTCTAGAGCTACCTCTAACAGGTTTTCTTTTGGTTCTTTTTCTAGAACTTTTTCTTCTTCTTCTTCTACTAGACATAAAAAATTACAAATGATAAAAAATCAAAAATTTAACACCAAGACTGTTTAAAAATCAAATATTATTATTATTTAATAAATATCGATTTTTTTATTTATAAATTCAATAAATTTTTAATAATAAATGACTTTTAGTTAAAATTTACTATGTTAAAAGTGTTTTTTTTTTTAATTTAACGCTATTGATATAATAAAACTCAAATCTTGTAATTTAATTGAAAAATTCACTATTCAAATTTAAAGGCTTAAACCCATATAAATTTTCTGATTCAGACTATTTTATTGGAAGGAATAAATCTATTGAATCAGCTTTAGAAATTTTTAAAAAAACAAAAATATTAATAATAAATGGTCCTGAAGGAAATGGTAAAACTTCATTTATTAATGCTGGTTTATTAAAAAGGATAAGGTCAGGTTTCCCTGGAAAATCAGGAAGAAATTGGAGTGTATGCTCTACTAGGCCAGGAATCTCTCCTATAGCAAACCTATCCAGATCGCTATCAACTAATAATGAATTATATATTAATTCAAAACCAAATGCTTCAGACTTTGAAGATTATATTAAAGTAATCAATAAAAAAAAAGGTTACGGTTTAATTGAAGTATACAAGGAATCTGAAATTTTTGAAAAGAAAAATTTGTTGATAATCATCGATCAAGTAGAAGATTTATTTAAATATTCAAAAATTTTTAATAGTGAATTATCATCTGAAGATGATCTTTTAATCGATCTAATATATAAGTCTGTAAAAAACCAATCATGCTCCATATATTTTATTTTAAGTATTCAAGCTTTTTATTTCTCAAAATTGAATATTTATGGGAAGTTCTCTGAGCTTCTCAGTATTAGTCAATTCAATTTACCAAACATTAATTTGAAAAACTTTTTTTCGGAAATAAAAAATAAAATAAATTTTCAGATCTCAGAATCTGTTTTTGAAAAAATCAAATTACAAGTCACAGAAAAACCATCTTATTTAACCAATTTTCAATTCTTACTGAAAAAGTTTAATGATTCAGAATTTTCAAAAGATATGATTTTGAGTGATGAGATTTTTAAAAAAAATGGGGGGATAAAAAATATAATCAATTTTGGCTTTGACGAATATTTCAAAAAACAAGACAATAAAACGAAATTGGCAATTGAGTTTGTTTTTAGATCATTAATACATTCAGAATACGAGAATGAAAGGAATTTTTATCAAAGATTTAAATACACAAGAGAGTATTGTAATTTTTTGTCAGAGGATTTAACTAGTTTGTTGCTTAAAATCAATGGAGAATTTGGTGAAATATTTGATATTGTTACTGAAAATATTTCAGAAATTAAATCCAAATTGAATTACAAAATTCATGATGATGATATTATTATACTTAAGTATTCTAAAAGTTTAAATTGGAATAAGTTTAAATCATTACAAAAAGAAGAAAATTCGCTCTATAGTTCTTTTGAAAAATTACAAAGTATAATTAATGAAAATAAGGAAATTGAAAGTAAAGATTTAGAAAATGGCATTAATTTGATGTCAAAACAAAATATCAATAATCAATGGTCAAAAAAATATGATTTCAATTTTCAGTCAATCAAACAATATTTAATCAGTCAAAAGCAAGAAAAAGAAAAAAAATTAGACATTCTAAATGCACAAATAGAAAGTGCCAAAAAGAGAAAAAAAACATTAATTTATGTTGGTGTATTAGTAGGGTTTTTATTAGTTATAATTTTAGGATTTGGAAGTTATGATTATTACGAGATGAGTCAAGAAGAGCGTGAACTTAAAGAAAAAGAAAAAATGATAATGGAGCTTGAGCAAGATAAAGATTCTCTTAAAAAATATTCTGATGGGCTTTTAATAAAAATTGAAAAGGATTTAGATTCTCTAGATTCTACCAGACAGATAATTAAGTCTAGAGAGGATTCGATTGTTGAAAAAAACAAAAAAATAGTTTCTAGTCAGTTAAAAATCTCTGAACAAAGACAGGAGATTTTAAAAACAATTAATTCAATTGAAAACGCCTATGATAAATTAGACATCAATCAAAAATTCATCAAGCTAACAAAAAAAGAAATTAAATTAATTAATGATATTAAAAATCTTACCAAAGAAACCAAGCGTTTAAGAATTAATGAAAGAGAAAAAATTTTAATTTCTGCTAAGAGAAGTCTCTCTCTTTATGATAGTTATTATAAACTTCAAAAGTCAAAAGATAGTTTAATTAAAAATCACGTAAATGATTTAAAATCATTGAAAGAACTTACTTTAGTGACAGAGAGAAATGATATCAATAATCTAAGAAAATTAGCTAATAATGTAATTTCAAAAATTAATGGTGTTAATAACATTACTGAAGTTAAGGATTTTAATTTACTAAATGAATTAAACAACGGAAAGAATAATCAGCTAAATAAAATTTTAATTACACCAGAAAATAGAGTTTTTTCAGCAGGTAAGTCTAAAAAGATTTATTACTCAAATGAAATTGATAAAGGGTTGGAAAATCTTACTTTTTCTGAATATGGTCTTCATTCAGAAATTACTTCAATTGAATACATAAATTCAGATGTATTATTTGTAGGTCTATTAAATGGTGAAATTTGGTATTTAAGCATTGATGAAAAAATAAAAACAAAAATATTCCCTAAGAGAAAAAATAAAAACTCTCTTCCAATATCTTCTTTACTCTACCTCAATCAAAAAATATATTCATTATTAGAAAATTTATTAATTGAATACGATTTAAATACAAGGGTACTGACGGAAGTCATTATTGGGGAGCGTAATAAAGAGAGATTAGTTGAATTCACCTTTGATGAAAAAAATAATCTATATATTTTAACTTACGAGGGTAATATCATAGAATATGATATTAACAAAAGAACACATAGGCAAATTTTCAGAAGTAAGAATGATATTTTATCTTATAATGATAAAGTAACTAAGGTTGATTTTTTTGAAAATAAATTTATTTTTTCAACACTTAATGGATGGATTTATATATTTGACCAGGACAACAGAGAGTTAAAATTCAAGCAAAGAATTCTTGCTCATAATTCTGAAATAGTTTCTTTATACTACGATAAGGAATTAAATAAATTGTTTTCATCCTCCTCTCAAGGTACTTTTTGCATCATAGATATAAATTTTGATCAAAATACCCCACAGTCCAGAATAGATATAGACTTCGGGGTCAATAGTATTATCACTGATGTAAAAAGTTTAAATATTGAAGATAAAAAATTCATTATCATGAGTAACTCTCAAGGAAACTTATCATTGTTGAATCTTGAATTAAATGAAGTTTACAATTACATAAGGAAATTTATCAATAATTAAAAAATCTCATTATTGAAATATATAATTCTTTCTAACCCAAATGGAGGATTACAAAATCTTTTGTTACTGAATATTATAGTTGAGAATATCAAAAAACTCATCACTATTGAAGATGAAATTTCTTTGATTTTATGGGGTACAAAACCAGAAGAGAATATATATTTTAAAAAAGAGAATTTCAAATCTTTAATTAATATAAAGGGAATTAAAAACCATTATAGAGTTATTAAAAAAATAAACAGAGACGATTCAAAAAAAACAATAATTGACTTATCTGAAACATTTTTAGGTAGATTTTATAATTTTTTTATACGAAAAAATAAGTTTTTTTTTCATGTAATCAACAACAAAACTAATATTGGGGGTGACAAAAAAATAATTGACTTATTTAAGAATTTATCTAAAAAATTAGACCTTAAAATTACACCTATACTAACACCAACAGAGTATCTAAACATTAAAGAATTAAAAAAATCAACTGACTACTTGAATTGGACTTTCAAAAGCTCAGGTCACCAGAATATTAATAAAATCAGATTTGTATATGTTCTAATTAAATCAGAGAATCCTGAGATTTTTCTAGAAGAGTTGAATTTTTTGTTTAAATGTTTAAATGAAAAAATTAATCTAAAAGTTATCCTTACATTTCAAAATTTTGAAAATAATTCGGATCAATTTATTGATCAATTTGGAGAGAAAATAAAAGATAAAATAATTGGAAGAGATTTCTGGAATTGTGATAAAAATTTCATCGTGAATTTGATTTTAAATTCTAGGTTTGTATTCACAGATGATGAAATATATAAATATTATTCTGCGAAAAGAGACAAATATTCAATTTTATTGGAAAAGGTTGAAAATAATTCCAAAACAAATGAGAATGATTTATTAAGAAATAGAGTAAATTCTCTAATCAAGAATTGTTAAACAACAATTTTTAAACCTTCGTGAGCAAACACGATAGTTTCTATTGCTGCTTCTGATGAAGTTGAGTTCATGTCTGTTGGGGTTACTTGAATAGGGAAAGCATTTTTTAGTTCCCAGGTCATTTCTGGATTACCTTCCTGATTTAATAATCTAATAACTACCGTAGATCTTTGGTAGGTGTTTAAATTGACCCCATTGATCCAATTATAAAATTCATTATCTTCTGTAAAAACACCTTTTTTTAAGGTAACATCAGAATATTTAACCATACTTGGCATGTTAATAGTACCATTTCGACTATTGCTATGCCTATACTCAATAGCTTCAGTAGAAATATCTAAACCACTAACTTCTTGAAAAGGTAAATCTGTGAAATCACCGATATCAACAGAAAAATAAAATTTAGGTAATGGCCAATAATCGTCTTGTACACTTCCTGTTCCAGGTGTTGGCGATGACATATGATATTTATATTTACATAAAGAACATAAAACTCAATAGTTTTATGTTCTTTATGATTCTAAAAAAATTGTTACAGTACTACTTCAAGTCCCTCGTGAGCAAATACTATTGTTTCAATAGCTGCTTCAGAAGCCGTTGAATTCAAATCAGTTGGAGTTACTTGTAGCGGAAATGCGTTGTTTAATTGCCATGTAACCTCAGGTTCACCTTCTTCGTTGAGGAGCCTTATAACAACAGTAAGTCTTTGATAAGTATTTAAACTGATACCACTTATCCAATTGTAAAACTCATTATCGTCAGTAAAAACTCCCTTTTTTAGGGTAACATCTGCATATTTGAGCATTCCAGGCATCTTAATAGCTGAAAATGCTGGGCTATTCCCATGTCTATATTCAACTGCTTCAGTTGAAATATCTAAACCACTAACTTCTTGGAATGGTAAATCTGTGAAATCACCTATGTCAACCGAGAAATAAAATTTGGGTAAGGGCCAATATTGGTCTTGAGCTTCTCCGGTTCCTGCTGTTGGTGTTGCCATAATTTAATGTTTTATTAATTAATGTTATATTATTTTTAAGATTCTTGTTGTTTTTGTTCAAATGTTAAAACAATGAATTCTGCTGGTCTGACAATTGCTACTTTAACAGTCATCTTTAAAACACCATCCAAAATATCATTGGCTGTCATTGTTGAACCTAAACCTATTTCTATTTCAAAGGCTTCGCTGGTGCTAGATCCCACTAGAAGTCCACCAATCCATTGATTATTAAGGAAATTACTAACAGTAGCTCTTAAAGTTGACCAAGTAGTAGAATTGTTTGGTGAGAACACAAATGCTTCAGATGCAGATTTAATACTTTGTTCTAAGAATGTCATAGTTCTTCGAACACTGATGTATCTCCAATCTTGAGAATTACCATCTAATGTTCTAGCTCCCCATACTAAGGTCCCTTTGCCTGTGAAACTTCGAATAGCATTTACTGCTTTTCCATTAAGTGGTACATTCATATCTTCTTGATCATCAGAATTAATATTTACGCAAGGGGATATTACAGATCCAAGGCTAATATTTGCAGGAGCTTTCCCTACGTTGAATGCACCATCAACCATGGAATATGCACCGGCCATTGCAGAACTAGGTGGCATGATATTCAATGAGTCTAAAATTTGAGCAAGAATTAAATTATAAGTTGGGCTAACAGATGATAAGATCGTATGTGTTGAAGCTAAATCACTATTTTCTGGATCAATAATTTTAGCAATTTCTGATTTTATAGCTTCGGCTTTGGCTTCAGAAATTTTATTGGCTTCTAAATTAGAATCAACTTCAGAATTTAAAATTTCAGTAAGGGCATCAGGATTACTAACTCTAGAATAAGTTACTTCTGATGATGAAATTACATTGGTATTTACAAAAGGGTAATAGGCTGCTCCCCAGGAAAGATGATTTGAACCGATACCTTCTCTAAATTTAGTAATCACGTCGTCATCACTATGAGTTCTGTCAACAGTTCCATTGTAAACATCTAAAATAGCAAATCTATTTCTCATTTTGTGACCACAATGAGCTAACATCTCAGCTTGAGTTGAATAACAATCAGCTTCTGACATTAAAACTGCATCAGGAACTACTAAAATAGTAGGTTCTAAATGCTTTTCTAATGCAACAATTCCACCATTATTTTTTTTATCTGATATTTTTTTTGGAGAGACTTTATCTCCATAATCTCCAACGGACACAATATAACATTCTGTTCCTCCATTATTGAAAAACAATCTCAATGAATCATACATCATAAATCTAGTTGATTTTACCATCCTAAGATTGAAAGCAGCTCCTTCCTCTGAACTAATTTCAAATTTAGTTTCTGATGATCCACCAAATAAATTATTGTACTCAGAAAAAGAACTTATTCGAGTTGGAACATTGGTTAAGTTTTTACTTCCCCTTGCAGCTTTTTCAGTATAACCTACAAAAGCGGTTACAGCTGTTGGAACAGAAACTACTGTATTCCCAAAGGCGCTTTTTTCTTCAATGTAAACACCCGGTGTTGCTAATTTTGTTGCCATAGTTTTTGTAATTTAAATTTTCTTGTGTTTAATATTTTTTCTTAACAATCAGTATTCCCAAGAGTATAATCTGTTCTTGAAAACAACTAATATAAATTGTAAATTTGACATAAATAAATAATTCTACATCAAGTTATTAACATTTTAACTAATCTACAGTTATATAAATGTCTGCAATAAAAATTTTATTGATTTTATCATACGAAATATTTTTTGCAGTTGGCTGAGGTAAGGGTAGTGAAAATGATTTGAAAAAATCATCATCTTTTTTTAATAGATATCTTAATTGATATGTTTCTTTAGAATTAATTTTATCCTCTAGGATCAAAGAATAGATTTCTTTTCCTGAGGGAGAGACTCTTTTGGCAAAATTTGAAAGTTTATATTCTTCTTCCTCATTTGTAACATAGTAGGTGTCTATATTATTATTCTTAAGAATTAGATTGTATCTAATATATATGTCACGAGACTTGAATGATATTTTATATGAAATATTATTTTGTGATTTTTTTGAAGGAACATTGCCAAAAAAACCGTAGGTCTCATTCAAAGTCAAACAAATTTGACCTGTTAATTTCTCTTCACTTTCGAGAGTGTTTTTCGAATCAACAAACTCATTACTATGTAATAGCTCTCCGTATTTATTTTCAAATAACAACAAGCCATCAGTATTAAAAGGTAAATCAGTATAATTCAGAAAAAAATTATCCTTAAAATAAAGAAAGAAATTAAGTTTTATAGTGTCATTGAAGGATGAACTTTTGAATCTTTCGTTACTGTCAGATAAAATGACAAAACCATCATTTTTTTTTCTGAATACCAGTCCGTAATTCTTCATTAAACTTAATGTTTTAGAATCTGTAATAATATCAAAAAAATTAAGTTTACCATCATTGAAATAATTGTGAAAGAAATCAACAGAAATGATCTTTTTAAAGCTCGAAATAAATTCAAATTTTGATTTAATATCCATACAATTTAAATATTACCTTAAATTTAATTATTATCACCCATAATTGGCGGTATATCAACATTGATTTGTTCACTGTCAAATTTAACTTGCTTTATTTTGTAGGCACAAGAAGGAATATACTTCGTACCTATAGCACCCCATAGTCTCATTGTATCTGGCATTGCTAAATTGTATATTTCGACGTGAAGTTTCGAATTTGACAAGGGCAAACCTGGAGTATCAGAAAAGTGAAACATTGGATGTTTTTGAAAAAACTCAACAACAAGAGAAATATATCTTAACGATTCAACATATGAATTGTTTGAAAAATAGGCAGCAAACATAATATTCACGTTTAAAACAATCACAGGATTGTTAATCAACCTTCCAATAGATTTATTTTTTGATGTTCTATCTTCTTCTAGACTCAATAAAAAAACAGAAATTTTATTTTGGACTCCATCACTAACATTTCCTTTGAGATCTACTAAATTTTTCACAACTACTATATCGTCATTGATTAAAAGTCTATTTTTTATATAGGTATTAACTCTGCTAGAAATTGCTGTAATAATATTATGAATCATTGAATAATATTTTAGTTGATCAGGATTTTTATAGTAGTCACAATTACCCTGATAATATAAATACATATAAAAGAAACGATACAACCTATGATATATAGCTGTACTGAAAAAATTTTTTCAATGGATTTTAGGTTTTTGTCAGTAGACGATAATTCAAAAAATTCCATGAATACAAAAGATACGAATAATGAAAGTACAATGGTTAAAATCAACCAAAAAATTTCTCTGTAAATTATTTTTTTCATATTCTAAGGTTTGTCTTTATTTCTTATAGTAATTTTTGATCCAAGATAAAAAAGTAAAGCTCCAATAAACATCGCTATATAAAGATTAAGTTCACTTCCTATATAGATTCCATATCCATTGGCAAAGAATAAATCATTAATAAAAACAATTGTTGGTATCAAAAAAATATATCCAATGGTTAAAAAAAGTAATGAGTTTATTTTTCCTGATGTGATTATTTCTCTGACTTTATGGTCATTTAATAAAATTAATGCTGCTATGATAACTGAAAATAATAGAAAAATAATAATAACCACATAAATATTTTTGTCTTTAATCAAACTCTTAGCAAACCTAATAGGGAATCCATTAACTTCTCCAATCGGATCAACATAAGACCTATCATTAGTTGAAAACGTTTCATCTATAAGGTTCCATAACTCATATCTCTGGCTATCATATCCAAGCGCCCATAAACCAACTCCTTTCAATCCTTGAGTCATTGCAAAAGCATATTTTTTTGATAATGTAAATGAATCATCATAAAAAACTTCTTTCATTGTATTGTCGTCAAACACCATTGATATCTGTTTACTCATTGAAATTGCATCTAAATCAATTTGATATTTTAAATCAGGATTTTTAATAAAAAAATCATTTATTTCTTGATAGGTTAATTTTCTTTCTATTGTGGCTTTAATATCTATTTCTTTTTTTGAAATTGAATCAATAACAGGCTCAACATTATACATCAAGCCATAATAAGGAAGTGCTAATATGGTTTTATTTTTATCAGCCCCAAAAGAATCATATATTTTTAAAGTATTAGACAAGCTGGGTTGATTATTTTCAGACTGTAAGGGGGAGGTAGCTCCTGGAACTGATTTTAAATGAAAATCATACCCCATAATGATAAATAAATTTACAACCTCTCCAACCCCCTCAGGTAAAACTAAGTCAGAAAGTTTTTTTACTGAATAATTTTCCATCCTAACAGATGCAGGTAATGATAATGAGAGAAAAGGATTTCCTTTATTTTTCTTATAAAATTCTTTGTGTAAATATATTTTGAATTCTTTGACAAATTTTAAAAAGTTTTTTCTTTGACTTGCAGGAACATTTTCGAAATTTATATCAATACCATCTCCGTCTTTCAAAAGAACCAATTCTGATACTTTAGAAAAGAGAGTTTCCCAAACCAAAGGATCAGAATCAAGAAATGTCACTATGTTTTTTTCCCCGTGTAATGATACAGTAAGTAAAACTCTTGTTTTGTTTTGTTTAGCAATTTTAACGAACTCAGAATCTGTCCAACCAGATAATTCAGACGGATTTTGATTGTCTCCAGTTAATGGATCTACTTTATATGAAAAATATGAAATGGTTGATAATAAATTATAGGGATAATTTTTCCATTTTGATTTCATCCAATAGGGATGCCAGCCAAAAACTTCAAACTCACTTGCTATATGATTTGATAAAGAGTCAGAAACTGAAAAAACTTTGGCAGGACCTGTGATTTCGGAATTATCAATTACTTTTCCTGGATCAACTCCATTAATTATCTCAAATATATATCCGTGTTCATTGATTATATTTTTTTGATTGATAGTATTGAATTGAGTAGAATTATCAACTTGCCCCGAGTTCTTATCATTGTTTTTATTCCCTAAACCTAATCTTTTAGAATAATTATTTTTTTGTCTTTCAAATCTATTTACTTGGCTAAATGTTTTCTTAATTACTCTATCGACTTGTTTCAATTGGTCACAAGATAAAAATGTTAAAAAGAATAATAAAACTGTATATCTAATATGTTTATTAATATTTTTCAAGAACCTACAAGTGTTAGTTTAATATATTTTTTAATTTCACCTACTTCTTTTTCAACTTCAAATTTTGAAGGAATTAAAGAAATAGAGATAACAACAAACTGAATGTTAAAGTCATATAATTTTGAATTATTTATTATTTTTAAAGCACCTTTTTTTTTCAAATTATTTGTATAATAATTATCAACAATATAGGTGGAATAATTCTTAGAAAAGTTCATACTTCTTCGATCTAAAGTATTATTTTCAAAAATGATACTCAAGTCCTCATTTATTGAAAATAATTTTTTAAAATCACTGATATCAGTATTTGCGTTATTTAATTCATTTTGTGCAAATAAAGATAGTGGGTTATTTTTATTGTCATCAAATGAAATAGAATCGCTAGATTTTAAACCGATCCAATATGACCAACTAATTAAACTGTCTTTGCTTTTTACAAGTATAGGGAATATTTTCTCATTGGATCCACTTAAATTTAATTTAGAGGTAATTTTGTGTTTTAAGTTAGATTCAATATTGTAAATAGTATCATACCTTGTTTCAATAATTTTCTTTGTTGTAAATATTGTATCAAAAATCTTTTCTGATTTTAAACTAACTTTCGATAATTTCTTTAACTTTAAATATAAATCAGATTTGAATAATCCTAGATTTTTGAGAAGATTATCATTTTTTATTTCAACATTCAAAGTGTTGTCAGCAGTTACAGTGAATGATGATTTCAGATTATCTTTTTTACCAAGGTTTTGTTTTAAAATTCGAGAAAAATCTCCTTCTTTGATTTCGAAGGATTTTAATTTATTTCTACTGTTATTTTTGAACTCAAATAAAATTTGATCATTCTCTTTGACATCATAGTAAAAATTTAGAGGAATCCCTCCTGTGGGTGAGATTACATTAATATCAGCAAGTAAAATAGTATCCTTATGATTATTGAAACTAATTCTATCAACTAAATTTTTTTTTGAATAATCAACTGTTACTGTTCTATTGATCAATAATTCATTTTTAAGACTGTCAATGAATTCTTCCTGGCTAAAACTATTTGAGCCGCTGTTGATTAGCCTTTTGGAAATTATACTTTTTGAAACATTCGCTTTTGAATTAATTCTTTCAATTTTTTTAACTGCAGATTTGCACGAAAAAATTAATATAAAAAATGTCAATTTTAGTATTTGGTTAATCTTCATTTTTGAAATTATTTTTTAATTTTTCATATCTTTCAAATGCCTCTTCCCTTTTGATGTTTTTAATTCCATTTTCCTTCACTTTTAAGTCTATTTCAGCATCCATTCTTTTTAATTCTGCATTTTTAGATCTTAATATTTTTAAAGAATCGGATGAATTTAAATAATCCGTCTCATACTCAATCTCACTTTTCATAATCAAAGTTTCATAAGGACCTTTCTTTGAAAACAGTTTAGTTAGCATAGGTGATATTTCAACCATGATAAATATAAGTAAAATAAAATTTGAAGCAATTCTATTAACAGAATTTAAAGCTTTGACTTTATCAAAAAATCCGTAGGAAGATTCTTTAATGACATTTATTTCATTCTGATACTTTTCTTTTAAGTTAAGTTCTTTAAAATTTTCAAGATTAATTAGTGAGTCTTTTTTTTTCAATTCAATTTTTAATAAACGGTTTTCTTCTAACCATCTCTCCTTCTTAGACTGGTATTCAATTCCTCTACCTCTAATCATTGTTCCGCAGCTACCATCTGCCTCACATAAATAATCCTCCTTAAATTGATCAACATAATCTTTTTTTTCCTTAAACTTTAGTTCAAATTGTTCCTTTTTAAAATCTACTTCAGTAATACTAGATTTAAAATTTTCATATAGAACATTCGTTTGATTTAATTTATCAAGTTTATGAAAGTTGTTAATTTCTTTTTCAAAAAGTTTTATTTCAATAGGTTTTGAAATAACGATAGCTACCATTAATGCAATTATAAATCTTGGGAACGCTATTATTAAATTTTTAACAAATGAATCGGTTGGTCTGAGGCTAATAACAATATACCTATCTAAATTAAAAATTATAGAAGCCCAAAAAATTGAACCCAGGATAATAAAAATTATATTTTCAAAAATTAAAGAGAGTGCAAAAAATGAAGAAATGAAGGCTAAAATTGTGGTTAGAAATATAGTAGCTCCTATCGTTGAATATTTGATAACTTCAAAATTAGGACAACGTAATATAATATCCTTGCTAACACCAGAGCAAAACAAAAAAAAATTAGAAATTGAACTTAGTTTTGACATCTTTAAATTTAACCTAAATATATATATAATGTTTTTATTTATAAAAATATAATTGCAATTATATTTTTTAATCAACTTTTAGTTATGGGTGTATTTTTAATTTTTTTTAATATTTTTTCATCCTTTTTAACTTTGATTTGAATTTTTTTTAATTCATCAATACCATTGATTGTATATTTAAAAATAAAATCACTATCTTTTTTAATCACGAATGAAAATTTTCCATTTGATGACAACTTACCAATTCTTTTTTCATATGCTATTAAATCTGGAATTAGTTTATACTCTAGTATTAATGTTTGCCCATAATAACAAACAAATTTTTCTCCTTTGGAGTCAATCACAGGGCTTAAAAAAATAAATTCCTCTACATATGGATCAAAAACTTTTACATCTATATTAATTTCTTCATTACTAATTACTTTTATGAATAGATACTTTGATATATTTTCCTTTTTATTTGCCGCCTCTAATTTAAATAAAGTATCATTTTTGAGTTTTAATTTCAGATGATTTAAATTATTAACGTTGTCAATATTTGGGGAAATTTTAAAAAAATCAGCGTTCTCTATTTCCCAATTTAATGTAATTAACTGATTTCTATAAACTATGTTCCTATCAGCGTAAAAGTTGACTTTTATGCTATCATTTTTGAATTTTATTTCTTCTGAACTTTTAATAATATTCGAAAAAATATTTTGAAAATATAAAACCTGATTTTCAACATCATCATTGGTTCTGTAAAAAATTTTGTTAATAACATTTACTTTATCATAAATTATAAAATGACTGTTAAAACTAAAAATTTTTGAATCAGTATTCCAATATATACTAGCTCCACAATCAATTAACCTATTAAGAAGATTATACATTCTAAGGGACTTATTATTACTATTAGAAGAAATAATAATATCTGCATATATATTTTTTTCAAGTATCTGGAACAAAACCTTTGAAATAACTAAAATATCATCATGATTAATTAATAATTCAATGCTATAATTTGACTTATTTAACGTTTTAATCAATTCTTTTTGAAAATTCGATGCAGTGTATAATGTAAACATAACTTTAAAAAAACTAATAGATCTATTTTAACTATTTTATCTAAATATAATATAAAACATAATTTCAAATATATTCACTTAAATTGTAACTGGACGAAAAATGATTAAGTTATTAAAAAGTACCAATAAAATCTACTTAAACATCCATC
>Ga0228662_1000148_pt1 | contig 39314 bp, 40 predicted proteins | sample 76DmetaG_FD_183173 | JGI IMG/M metagenome (GOLD analysis project Ga0228662, IMG submission 183173) | Seawater microbial communities from Monterey Bay, California, United States - 76D | ecosystem: Environmental > Aquatic > Marine > Coastal | place: USA: California | collected 2016-11-10
ATCTCCCGAGTTTTTAGGACACCATGCGTCTATGTTTCCGTGCTTCATGGGTTCGATACAAAAAAGGGCATCGGGTAAGGAGTCACAAGGCGATAGTTTTAACTGATCTATTGCTGTAGCATATAAAAAAGGTTTAAAAGTAGACCCGATTTGACGTCGGCCTTGTTTTACTTGATCGTATTGGAAATGCTTGTAATTAAATCCACCCACCCAGGCTTTTACATGCCCAGACTGCGGTTCCATTGACATCATCGAAGCTCGAAGGAAGTGTTTGTAATAGCGAATGGAATCCATCGGAGACATAATGGTGTCTCGCTCTCCTTTCCAGCTAAAAACGCGCATGGGTACTTTCTCTTTAAATACTTTTTTTATTTCTTCTTCTTCAAACCCTGCCAATTTCATCTTACGCCAACGCTCTGAACGATAGGCTGTTCTTAACATAAGCGTATCTATTTCTCCGCTTCGTAAATCTAAAAAAGGGGCTGTTGGATTCGCGCGTCGTGTATTTTGTTTAGAAAATTCCCTTTGTAAGTTTTTCATGTGAGCATTCACCGCTTCTTCTCCCAAGTTTTGCATGCGGGAATCAATGGTTGTGAAAATTCGGAGGCCGTCTCGATACAAATTGTGCTTTGTTCCGTCTGGTTTTGGATTTGCTTTAATCCAGCCGTCCATAAATTCCTTTAAATACGCTCTAAAATAAGTGGCCAAACCCTCTCGATGAGACTCAGGGGTATAGGTGATTTCCAAAGGCAATTCTGAAAGAGAGTCCATGGCTTGCGGCGTGATTAGCTCATTGCGAAGCATCTGTTTAAACACGGTGTTTCTTCGCTCCCGAACCCTTTCCGCTCTTCTGATGGGATTGAATAAAGAAGAGTTTTTCAACATGCCAACCAGAGTGGCAGATTCTTCAATACTTAGTGTTTGCGGAGTTTTATTGAAGAATATTTTAGCCGCAGACTGAACCCCATCCGCTTGATACCCAAAATCGTATTTGTTCAAGTACATGGCCAATATTTCCTTTTTGGTATAACGTTGTTCTAATTGGATTGCGATTACCCATTCTTGTGCTTTCTGTAAAACGGTCTTAATTTTATTTCGTGAACGAACCCCTACAAAAATTTGTCGTGCTAATTGTTGGGTAATGGTACTTGCGCCTCCTCGTTTCCCTAAATAAACAAATGCCCTAAGGGTTCCTTTCCAATCGATCCCTGCGTGATCATAAAATCGTTCGTCTTCTGTTGCAATGAGCGCATTGACCATATTGGTGGGAAGTTCTTCAAAAGTGATCGGTGTTCTATTGTCATCAAAATAGTATTTCCCCAATGTCACTCCATCTGAAGAAATGATTTGAGAGGCTAAATTGGTATTTGGATTTTCCAGCTGCTGTAAGTCAGGCATGGGGCCATACCAACCCATTGCTGCCCCTCCAAAAAGTAAAAAAATCCCGACTATTCCTGCAATAAAAATTGCCCAAAGCAATCGGATGGGTTTTTTGTGAGACTGCGCTTTTGTTCTTTTGTTCTTTTTAGCCATAGTCTTTATTGTTGCTCCTCAATTGAGATTCCCAGAGAGACAATTCCCTTCAATTTAGGAACGCCATTAGACTTCCCATTATTACGCATGGCTTGAGCTATTTCTATTTGAACAAGCCCTTCCTCTGGAATTATCAGCCCTTGCTTCCACCACAATTTATTCTCTTTTAGTTCGGTAAATCCTTTGCCCAACCAACTCCCATCTGGAGCGGTCATCGCATATTCTAAAGTATCTTGGATTCTTATTTTGTTATTTACTTTCAAAGATGCGATTAAAAAGACATTGGAAAATTCATATTCAGCATTATTACGCAACCAAATAAAAATATTCTGGGGCGTGTCTTTAAAAACGGAAGCAGGAATATCAAAAACAACCGGTTTTGGCGTAAGTCCTTCTTTTGAAATTGTCTTTTGTAAGTTAAATCCCACCTCCCTTGTACAAGAAAGAAAGCCCATCAATACCCAAAAGGAGAGTATGCTATGTCGTCTTCTTAGGCCCATTGTGAAATTTGCGTTTGTTGTTCTTTCTTCGTTTCTTTTTTGAGTGATTCTTTGGTTTGTCAAAACGATTTAAACTGTCTTCTCCCACACCACTGTCAAAAATTTTAGCCTCCGATTTAATTTCTTCTTCAACGTATTCTTCAAGACTGGAGACGGTCTCTTTTGCTTTGTTCTTTTGGATGATTTTATTCACAGCAGCGGTGGATAATTTATGCCAAGTGATCCAATCATTTTTATAGGAATACCACAACACTCCCTTAAAAATATCCATCTTTTGAAAGACGCCAATTCCTTTTTCAGTATGCAGTTTCACTTCGGGTTTAGGAAAAGCTTTGATCGCAGAACGATAAGCATCCAACTCATAATTTAAACAACATTTCAAACGGCCACACTGGCCTGATAGCTTTTGAGGATTTAAAGAAAGTTGCTGATACCGTGCAGCCCCAGAAGAAACCGACCGGAAATCGGTCAGCCAAGTAGAACAGCATAATTCTCTTCCACAGGAACCAATCCCCCCTAATCTGGAGGCTTCTTCGCGCAAACCAATTTGCTTCATCTCAATCCGAATAGAGAATGCATGCGCCATGTCTTTGATCAATTGTCTAAAATCCACGCGTTGATCTGCCGTATAATAAAATATTGCTTTTTTACCATCGCCTTGAAATTCCACATCTGAGATTTTCATTTGAAGTTGTAAGGCAATGGCCATTTCACGTGCTCTTTTTTGAATATTCCCTTCTTTCTCTCGTAATTCTTGCCACTTGTCAATTTCTGTTTGATTGGCAATCCGTAGAATTTTTCCAATCGCATCGCTGTCTTCTGCAATTTTTTTTCGTTTCATTTGCATAGAAACTAAAGGGCCCGAAAGCGTAACCATTCCCAGATCATAGCCATGTTGTACGGCGGTAATCACCAAGTTTCCGGCTCTTGCTTGTAGCCCTTCTGGAAAACGAAAGAATTCTTTTCTACTGTTTTTAAAACGCACCTCAACAAAAGAACAGGGCGCGTCCCCACTAGCAGGTTCCATGTTTTCTAGCCAATCAAAAACAGTAAGTTTATTGCAACTGTCGCTCCCACAGCTACCATTGCTTTTGCATCCCCTGGGGGTGCCTCCGCTAGCGGTAGAACAACTGGAACAACTCATACTTTTTAATTTGACTCTAAAGATACAGGGATTTCAAATAATGATCCCTTTAATAAATCTTAAATTAGTGTTTAAATTTTAACACTTCCGAACGCCCTTTTTTAAAAATTTTATTACTGTTGTGTTGCCCTTTTCTCAATGCCCGTTGTTCTGCCAGGGGCAAGGCTACGATCTCTTCACACTTGGAAGAACAGCATTGATTCCTTTTTTCTTGACAGGCTTCACACTGAATAAACAATAAATGACAGGCTTCGTTGATACAGTTTACATGGGTATCACAGGGTGCGCCACACTGATGGCATTGGGAAATCACATCCTCAGAAATTCGCTCCCCTCGTCGTTCATCAAAAACAAAGTTTTTACCAATAAATTTATTTTCTAAGGCTTGAGCGTTTACCTGACGGGCATATTCGATAATGCCCCCTTCCAATTGATAAACCTTTTTAAACCCTTTGTGCTTGAAATAGGCCGAAGCCTTTTCACAGCGAATCCCGCCTGTACAGTACATCAACAGTTTTTTGTCTTCTTTATGTTCGGAAAGTTCTTCTTCAATGATGGGTAAAGAATCCCGAAAGGTATCCACATCAGGCGTAATGGCCGAATCAAAATGCCCAATCTCACTTTCATAATGGTTGCGCATGTCCACACAAATGGTGTTTTCGTCTGCAAGTAAACTGTTGAATTCCTGAGCGTTAACGTGCTTTCCTTTTTGGGTTACATCAAAACTGTTGTCTTCCAGTCCGTCTGCTACAATCTTGGTGCGAACTTTAATGGTCAGTTTCAAAAAAGATTTATTGTCTTGCTCGATGGCAATGTTTAATCGCACACCTTGCAAAAAAGTGATCTCGTCTAAGGTCTTTTTAAAGGCTTCAAATTGAGCTGCGGGGAGCGAAAGCTGTGCATTGATGCCTTCATTGGCTACATAAATTCGCCCTAAAACCTCCAACGGATTCCAATGTATAAATAAATAGTCCCGAAACAATTGTGGGTTGCCCAATTGGGCATATTGATAAAAAGAGAGCGTTAGCCGTTCTTGTCCGGCTTCTTCAATAAGTTGCGCACGCTCTTTTGCGCTTAAGGTATTGTACAGTTGCATGCTATACGTGTTTTAAGGTTAAAAGATCTGGTAAAGATAAGGAAAATGGGTGGGGGAGTCCATATGATGTGAGGGGAGAATGATAAACGGTGAATATATGAAGCGTAACCTGCCGATAGGCGGCTATGATTTCATATACATCGTTAACTTTTCGTTTTTTTTTATTCTTCCTTTTTAGGGATTTCTCTCCAAGTATAACTTTTGTGGACTATTTTCCAAGACCCTTCATATTTCAGTAACAAAAAATAATCTGTGAATAATCGCCAATTTGGAATTAAGATTTCAGCTTTAGCAATAGCTGCATCTTTTTCATAATCAATTGAAATTATTCGTCCAATTCTATTTGATTTTTCTCCTGTGCGAATTCTCAAACTATCTTCAATTGTAACTGTATAAAGATTAAAATCAGGGTGAAATGCTCTTTTTAATCTATCTGGTTCCCCATTTGCAGTTCCTTCTATATAATCCATTAGTGTCACTGTAATTTGCTCAATTTCCGATTTGCTATTTTCAGTTTGAGCATTCACTTTGAATCCAAAAAGAATTGCAAGTCCAATTAATCCAATTTTTATTGATCTTGTCATGTTGATTATTTTTTGTTTTTAATGAAAGCTAATTAGCGTATATATTCACCCTAGGTGTGTTCATTTCTGTTATCTTTTTGTTTTCGTTCAACAATACTTCCCGAATCAGCATGTATTGTGGAACGTTTCGTTCTTAAAAAAATCATCCAAGGTATTTTTTATTTTTCCCATTTCTCGTGTAGCGACCTGACTATCATTTCTTTGTTTTTACCACTGTCTTGGCCTAATAACTTCTGTGAAAAAAAGACATCAATCCTCTTTTCCAAAAAAGGGGTGATACGAGCAAGGGAGGAGTGAAATGAGGATGGGGGCTGTAGGCTCATAATTTTGGGGTATAGAAATGGGTTGTGATTCAAAGTTACAAAAAAAGAAAAACATCCAAAGGGAGGAATTTAAATAAAATCGGTGACATGTTTTCCCTACGAAGTAGCAGAAAACAACCCTTACTTTATTTTTTGAAAGAGGTTCAATATTTTTATCAATTGTTTTAACGATTGATGCCCCATAACCCCCGTAAAATAGGTGATGACTGAGTTTTGATCAACAATAATATGAGTGAGATAACTAGACACTTGATAGTCTTTAGCAACCTCCTTACTATTTGGAATGCTAGTGTAGGAAAACTCTTTCCATTAAATCTGATGGGTTATCCCTTTAACTCGTCGTCACTAGCTAACTCTGCCTTCACTCCTTCAAGCGAAGGCTAAGCCATGTTTCCGACTCCTTTTTTAGGCTGAGAGTATTTCTTAAAATAGAATAGTTGTTGATTTGAGAAAGCGCTTGGGAGAATTCTTGTTCGCGGGTGTTGCGCTCTGCTTCACAGGCACGTTCGGTGTAGAAAAGCTCAGTCAACAGAAGGCGGTCTTCTTGAGTTGTATACTTTCCACCTCCACTGTTGCAAGCGGTTTGAATACTTACTGTCCCATCCGCTAAAAACACAATGCCCGTGTCTGCATCCAAAATAGAGGAGCTGATTGCGTTGGGTATTCGGATAGAGACTACCGCCCAAGCATTCACTAAGTTCGCGTTTTCTGGTCGCATTAGGGTTAACACCATCTCTCCTTCTTCATTAAATAGTTGAGCGCTGTTTTCTTCTAGCCTGAAGGTCAAAACAGCCTTGTCAAGAAGTGCTACTAATTCCTGTTCCCGATTGCCTTCCTCTTCGGGACAGCCTATTAAGGTGGAGGCAATGAGAGAAAAAGTAAGGCTCTCGTTTGTCATGGTGACATCTCCAAAAAGTGTGTTGCAGCCTGCTGAGGCAGAAAAAGAACCTTCCTCAAAAAATAGGGTCCCTCCCCCCTCAATGTCCCAATGCCCAAAAATCGAATCTGGATAATTCGCAGTGGGCACTTCTTTGGTACAACTGTAAACGGAAAGAAAGAAGAAAAGTAAAACAATGCTAGTGAAACTGTTTTTCATACTTGGGTGTTTCCTACAACCGAAACAAGGATCATGCCTATTTTAAGTGGCTCCTTTTGTTTCCGATCAAAATATACTCTGTTTGCCGTCCATTTACGTACCGAAATCCATCTGCACCAAAATAACCGGCTTCTTCCAACATCACGCGTACGTCCTTCTCCCACTCGGGAATAAAAACCTTCGCATTCAATTCAATCGCATAAACCGTTTCTTCTTGTAAGGGATGGTCTCCCGAACCGGGAACCCCCTCTTGTGCGTCCCACATCCCAATGGTTGTTCCTGCTGAATGTCCAAAGAGACCCAAGGGATGGGTGTAGATCTGTGGGCGTAATCCTGCAGCTTTGCTGTCCGCTATGGCTTGTTTCAAAATTGCATTTCCTGTTCTTCCTTTCTTGTAATTTTGCGTCAAATGATCCTGTACCGCATTGCCTTGGGCCAAGGCAGCTACCAAAAAGTCGGGTGCTTCAGTCTCTTCGGGTTTGAGGACATAGGCCAATTCTTGACAATCGGTATTTAATGTCAGGTAACTAATACCAAAATCACAATGCAATAAATCTCCAGGGGAAATCACATCGTATTTGGATTTCCCATCAAAGGCATATAAATCACTTTTCCCTGTTCGTTGCACATCCACTGTGGGGTGAAACCAAGTATCCAATCCAAGTGCAGCGACTTTTTCTCGCAACCACCACACCACGTCTTCAGTAGTCGTTGTACCGGGAGTAATTACCTGAGTTGAAAAAGCTTCTGAAATGATGTTGTGGGTAATCTCCACTAACTGACTAAATAGGGTCATTTCCAATGGGGTTCGGGTTTCAATCCATCGCACCGCTAGCGTTTCTGCAGAAACTATTTTTTTGTGATATGCCTTGGGTAAGGCGTTCATCATGCCATCATAATCGGTTTTGACCAAGCCATCTGCAATACCATAATGTTCAGAGGTATTGATTCCAATCCGGTCTGGATTTTGACTTTGAATATATTCGGAGAGTGCTTGCCATTGATCGGGTTGTTTTTCTTTATTCCAAATAGAACGAATATTCTCTCCAAAATTATATCGGGTAATGGCCACCGCATCAATGCCCTTTTTGGTTTTAGAAAAAACTAAAATCGTTCTTCTTCGGGCATTCAGCCAAGTGGGGGGTAATAAGGTTTTAACAACGGGATCTTCGTTATATTCTCGAGTAATCAATACCCAAAGGTCCAAATTCTGCTCTTCCATTAACTTAGGAAGTAGGTTTTGAATACGCTCCTTTTGGATAGCATCAATTAGGTCTGCTCGCTCACGAAGGGGCAGAATATTTTGACTAAAAAGGGCTTGACTAAACAAACAAATAAGAAAAATATACGGTTTCATGCGAGATCATCTTTAATCTTTAAACCTACAAAAAAATTGTTAATAATGCAGCCATCTCTGACTTGTAAGCCTTTAGAAGAAAATGTAATTTAGCCAAAAAGCAAGTTATGTCAGATCAAAAAAGTGCCAAACAAAAAGCGTTACAACTCACGCTAGATAAGCTAGATAAAACCTATGGTAAAGGAGCCGTCATGAAAATGGGCGATGAAGCCATTGTTGAAGTAGAATCTATTTCTTCGGGTTCGCTTGGTTTGGATATTGCCTTGGGTGTGGGGGGCTATCCTCGTGGGCGTGTTATTGAAATATATGGTCCCGAATCTTCTGGAAAAACAACTCTGACACTGCATGCCATTGCCGAATGCCAAAAAACAGGTGGAATTGCCGCTTTTATTGATGCAGAACATGCTTTTGATCGTTTTTATGCTGAAAAGTTAGGCGTGGATGTCGGAGAGTTGATCATCTCACAACCCGACCACGGAGAACAGGCCCTAGAAATTGCAGACAACCTCATCCGTTCTGGAGCTATCGATATTGTCGTGATTGACTCTGTTGCGGCTTTAACACCAAAAAGTGAAATTGAAGGCGAAATGGGTGATTCTAAAATGGGGCTTCATGCCCGTTTAATGTCACAAGCCTTACGGAAATTAACTGGTTCCATTAGCAAAACCAATTGTACTGTATTTTTCATCAACCAGTTGAGAGAAAAAATTGGGGTCATGTTCGGAAATCCAGAAACAACCACAGGAGGAAATGCCTTAAAATTCTACGCTTCCGTTCGCTTGGATATTCGTAGATCTACACAAATTAAAAATACCGAATCTGAGGTTTTAGGAAATAAAACGCGGGTTAAAGTGGTAAAAAATAAAGTCGCTCCTCCCTTCCGTACCACAGAATTTGATATCATGTATGGAGAAGGAATTTCTAAAATTGGAGAAATTATTGACTTAGGTGTAAATTACGAGATCATCAAAAAGAGTGGATCCTGGTTTAGCTACGGTGACACTAAAATTGGTCAAGGCCGTGATGCAGTAAAAAACTTACTCATTGACAATCCGGAGTTAATGGATGAGCTAGAACAAAAAATAATGGATACCTTAAAAGCTGTTGACGCATAGATTAAATTGTGAGCGTTTCAACCAACTTTAATTCCCAGTTTTCTGAATGGATCTCATCGGGAGTTCCTTTTATTTTCCTTTTGGACTTTATGGGAGGAAGCCCCCAGTTTTATAGCTTCGAGGAAGCCGCAAGTAAAGAAATTTACTTCAACGTCAAGGGCTTAACTAACGCTCCAAAAAGAGACACCAAATTACATTCATCCCTGAAGGTAACTCCTGTTTCTGAAAAAACGTATGCTTCCGCTTTTGATTATGTAAAACATCACATTGGCAAAGGAGATTCCTTTTTACTCAACTTAACCTTTAAATCCCAGGTGGAAACAGAACATTCTTTATTGGATCTATTCTATGCCGCAGAGGCGCCCTATAAATTTTACAAAAAAAATGACTTTGTCGTGTTTTCTCCAGAGTGTTTTATTAAAATTGAGAACAACAACATCTACAGCTTTCCCATGAAAGGAACAATTGATGCAACACTTCCCAATGCAAAGCGTCTTTTGACGGAAAATTTAAAAGAGCAATATGAACACAATACCATAGTAGATTTGATTCGGAATGACCTTTCTAAAGTTGCAAAAGAAGTACACTTGAAACGCTATCGATATCTAGAAAAAATTAAATCTACTACTCATGATCTTTATCAAAGTAGTTCAGAAATTTCGGCTAAACTCCCGAACAATTGGACTCAGAATGCAGGCGATATTTTTCAAAACCTTCTGCCAGCAGGATCTATTAGCGGTGCGCCAAAAGACAAAACACTAGAGCTTATTCAACAAGCTGAATCAGATCCGAGGGAATATTACACTGGAATATTTGGTGTTTACGATAATAAGCGATTGGAAAGTGCTGTAAACATTCGATATATCGAAAAAAGAAATGGAAAATTTTGGTTCAGAAGTGGAGGGGGTATTACTCATTTAAGTGAGCAAAAGGAAGAATATCAAGAATTAATAAATAAAATTTATGTTCCTTCTCTTTGAGAGTATTTGCGTTATTGATGGAGAAATCCAATCGCCCTTATGGCATGAGCAACGATACAAATCAGCCTTTCATAAAAGTTATAATCAATTACCAAAAAACAGTTTACTAGAGGGGGTTTTAATTCCTGAAAAATTAAAAAAAGGAAAGGTCAAACTAAGAATTTCGTACAATCAATTCGAAAAAAAAATAGAAGGGTCCAAATACACTTCGAAAGAAATCAAAACCCTTCAAATTATAGAAAGTAATTCAATAAATTATTCTCTAAAATATAAGGATCGTAAAAACCTAGATCAATTATTCTTGAAAAGGAACAGCTGTGATGACATTATTATCCTTAAAAACGGTTTGGTAACTGACAGTTCCTATGGCAACCTTGTCTTTTTTAAAAATGAGATTGGGTATACTCCAGAAGAGCCTTTGTTAAAAGGAACGCGAAGAGCAAAATTACTTCACGAGAAAAAAATCCTCTCAAAAAAAATCAGTGTAACCGAAATAAAAGAATATGAATTCTGTCAAGTAATCAATGCACTACTTGATTTAAATGAGAGCGATAAAATTCCTGTCGATAAGATCTGTTTCTAAACGCGCTCTTTCCATATCCGAATTGCTTCTTCCGAATGCCTTTTAGGATCCGACAGCAAGGCAGTTTTAAGACTTTGATGGGCTTGTTCTAGAAGTTTGGGGATATCGCTTTCCTTTAAGTTTGCCGTTGGAATAATCTCTAAAGCTTGGGCACGTAAATCTCCTGGAAAACCATGGGTCGTGTACCAAGGAAATTTGCGTTTACAGTCTAAAAAGACCAAGGGTAAAATGGGTAGTTTATGCTCTATTGCCAATTTAAACGCTCCCTGTTTGAAAGGATTTAAAAGAATGCTTTCATCAATGTATTCGGTCTCAGGAAAAATACACACACTATAGCCTTTTGCAATAACCTTTTGTGCTCTCCCATAGACTTCAAAACGACTTTTTGAGCTACTGCGGTCCACCATAATGGCTGCGCGTTTATACAAAAACCCAAAAAAGGGAATTTTTACTAATTCCTTTTTTCCAACAAAAACAAAAGGGGTTTTACGTAATCTTAAAATGACCATTACATCCATATAGCTAGTGTGATTGGCAATAATCATAAAACTTTTTCCTTCCTCAGGAAAAGGGCTTGTTTTTTTTACCCAAAAACCCATCCCCAATAGGACAAAAGGTGCCCAAATGTTTCTTGCAGTCCAAAACACATAACGATAGCCATTGGGGAGTAATGCGAAAAGTGCCAAAGGGAAAAATAAAACAATGACAGGGATGGATGCGAGGAGATAGAACCAAATCCTCCATAAAATAAGTAATCCCTTTTTCACTCAGTAAAGATACCTTTTTATAATACGTTTCTCTTTTTTATAAAAAATTGATCGGATACAAAAACTGCAAAAAGGGCCGAGAGTACAAGAAAACTGTACTCTACTGGGAAATTAATCAAAAAATCAAGTCGTTTAAGAAATTCATTAGGAAGGGCTTTTAGGATAAAGAAGATTCCAAGAAAAGTGCACAATGCCACTCCCCACAAACTAATGGAACGCAACGGAAGAGTTGAAAAAACTGTGTTTTCAATCTGCTTTTGTGTTTCCAATTGTCTCAAAACAGCCTCCTTTAGGTTTTTAGAAGAGGAAAGCTTTGGAAAATAAAAGGTTTTCAGAAGGGTTTTTAATTTCGCATCATTCATAAAAGTGATTTTTAAAGGGTTCTAATTCTTGTTTTAATTGCTGTTTGGCCCGATGTAATTTAATTTTCACATTCGAAAGCGTAAAACCTGTATACACAGCAATTTCATTATAACTCAGATCTTCATAGCACCATAAAATAAGAACCCATCGTTCGTCTGCTTTTAATATTCGCATTGCCTTTTCTATCAATTCTTTTTTATCTTGACGCTCTAAATTTTCAAAAACAATTGGTGCTTGAATTGTTCGTCTCTTGTGTGAAATTGCCTCATCAAAAACCCATTTATTTCGCTTTTTCAAAAAATTTAGCGATTCATTATAGGCTATACGAAAGATCCAAACCGATAATTTTGCTTCTCCTCTAAATTTACTACACTCTTGATAACACTTTATAAATACACGCTGCGTAATTTCTTCTGCATCATTTTGATTGCAAACAAAACGAATCACATTATTATAAATTCGATCCTTATACACCTCAATAAACTTTGCAAAAACAGCCTTCTTTCCATTTTTAAAATCAACTATTTCATTTGAGTTAAGTTCCATTTTTTGGGGGGCTTCACTATAGGACAATCAATGACCTTAAAAAGTTACAATTAAATTTTTTTACTTAAAAAATGTAACTTTTTTGGTAGTTAAAAGCTCTAAATATTATTAATCTAAAAAAACAAAACTTATGGATGTTGAAATCATTGGGGTATTTATCCCCATCATTGGAATCCTTGTGGGAGGAGCAATTGCTCTTGTTGCAATTGTATCTGACCACAAACAAAAATTAGAAATGGTAAAACAAGGAATGGAGATTCCTGTCAAAAAACCGTACTCAAATCCCTACAAAAGTCTACGTTTTGCCTCTTTATTGATAGGGGCCGCTCTCGGAATCATCTTAGGAGGTGTTTTAGAAAATACTGGTGCTTTTTATGAGCCTGAAGTAGGTTATTTTGCCTCTATTTTCTTATTTGGAGGCTTAGGATTACTTCTTGCAAGTCTTTATATCAACAAAAAGCTACTCCCTAAAAATTAATAGGGCTTTGTTGCGCTACTGTCAGAGGAAACGTACCTTTGCCAAAAAGTAATAAATGGCACGTATTTTAACTGGAGTACAGTCAACGGGTACTCCCCACTTAGGAAATCTTCTTGGAGCGGTGCTTCCTGCCATTCAAATGGCCAAAGCAAGTACCGATGATTCTTTTTTATTTATTGCAGATTTACATTCGTTGACTCAAATTAAAAATGGAGAAACATTACGTGAAAACACCTTTGCGACAGCAGCCACATGGTTGGCCTGTGGTTTGGATATTGAAAACACACATTTTTATCGCCAAAGCGATGTAAGCGAAGTAACAGAATTGGCCTGGTATTTAAGCTGCTTTTTTCCCTACCAACGTTTGACCTTAGCGCATTCATTTAAAGATAAATCAGAGCAGCTTTCCGATGTGAATGCTGGCTTGTTTTCTTATCCCATGTTGATGGCCGCTGATATTTTATTATACGATGCCGAAATTGTTCCTGTAGGGAAAGACCAGCTTCAGCATTTAGAAATTACCCGAGATGTTGCCGCTCGTTTTAATCACCAAATGGGAGAAACTTTAGTGTTGCCCCAAGCCAAAATCCAAGAAAGTAGTCAATATGTTCCTGGAACAGATGGAGAAAAAATGAGCAAGTCAAAGAACAATACCATTAATATTTTCCTCCCAGAAAAAAAATTACGTAAACAAATTATGGGCATCAAAACAGACAGTTCTCCTGTTGAAGAGCCTAAAGACCCAGAACAGTGCAATGTCTTTGCTATATACTCTTTGCTTGCGCCTGCCTCCTCTATTCAAGACTTGAGAGAAAAATATTTGCAAGGAGGAATGGGCTATGGGTATGCTAAGCAACTTTTGTTTGAATTGATTTTAGACCGTTTTGAAAAGGAAAGAAAACAATTTGACTACTACTATCAACACCCAGAGGAGGTGCATCTCGCCTTAGCTAAAGGGGCTGAAAAAGCACGCAAAGTAGCGGCAGAAGTCTTACTGAGAGTGCGAGATAAAATCGGCTACTAAATCCATTCAAAATATTTTCCAGGCAAAGCACGAACCATTCCTTTCATTTCCATTTGCATCAGAAGTGAAGCGGTTGCGCTGACCTTCCAGCCCACAGACAAAGCCAAGTGATCCAAATGAATCTTTCCCTCTTTTGAAAATTGAGTAAAAAGCTGTTGTTCCTCTGCGGTAAGTTCAATAAATAAGGGCTTTTGAATTACTTTGGGCTTGATTTGTTGGTTCCACCCAAGAGCCGTTACAACCTCCATTGGGTTAGTCAATACTTGTGCTTTTTGTTGTAAAAGTAATTGATGGCACCCGCCACTCTTCAAATCAGAAGGGCGGCCGGGTACAGCAAATAATTCTCTACCATACCGATGAGCTAAATCAGCCGTATTCATACTGCCTCCTTTTACCCCCGATTCTATAACAATAGTGGCATGTGCCATACCCGCAATTAACCTATTTCTCCTTGGAAAATTAGCCCGATTGAACACCGCACCCGGTAAGAAATCCGTCAGCAGAATCCCTTGCTTTTCAATTGAGAGTGCATCTTTTGTGTGTTCAGGAGGATAAATCCTATCAAAACTATGGGCTAAACACGCTATCGTTTCCAACCCTGCTTTTAAAGCAGTGCGATGGGCTATAATATCTATCCCTCTGGCTAAACCCGAACAAATAATTGGATTATAGGGTGCTAATCCATGAATTAATGCTTCACAAAATGCTCGAGCGTGTGGCGTGTTCTGCCTTGTACCTACAATGCTGATAATCGATCGATCTTGAAAAGAAAGGGCTCCTTTATAAAATAATACTAAAGGGGCATCGGCACAAAACGATAATGCTAAAGGATACTCTGGAGTACCAAAAAACAAACATTCAATCCCAAGCGCTTCAATCTGTTGAGCTCTTTTTTCAGCGGCTGGGAATCTTTCTTTCCAACGATTTAATTCCTTACAAACCTTTGCTCCTAAACCCTCAACATCATTCCAATCTTTGATATTCGCTTGAAAAATTCCTTCAGGAGAACCAAAGTGAGTTACCATTTTTTGAGTGCGATGCCACCCCATTCCAGGGAGTGACTCAAGAAGTAAGCAGGCTTCTAAGCGTTTCATCGATTTGGGTTTAGTTACGAATATACTAAACCTTCTTTCGATACGTTGGTATGATTATAGTAATATTTTACTATTTTTGAGTATGCAATTAACCCGGTACATACAGGAACTTCTTTATCAATACGAATGTGTTACCATTCCTCATTTTGGTGCCTTCTTGACCCGTCCCTTGGCGGCAAAAGTGAGTGATAGGGGTACATTTTACCCGCCTAGAAAAGAGGTTACTTTTAATCAGCTGTTAAAAACCAATGACGGGATTTTAGCACACTACATTGCACAAAAAGAAGCACTTACCTACGAACATTCTCTCAGACTCATTGAAAAAGAAGTGAGTAATTGGAAGAAAAGGCTTAAAACGCAAACATTACGTTTTCCTGGAGTTGGAGAAATTCGTTTAAACCTTGATAAAAACATTACATTTATCCCTTGGGGAAAAGTAAATTTTGATACCTCCTCTTTTGGATTGTCTTCTTTCAAAAGAAAAGCCTACAACAAACCCTCTATTCAACCCAAAATTATTTCTACTATGGAAAATAACAACGATGATTTAATGTTTACTCCTGAAAAAGAGAATAAGAAAAAATCACCCCTATTGCGCTATGCCGCTATCGGAATCATTGGTATTGCTTTATTAGGATCCTCTTACTATTTTGGAGATCAGTATGTTACCGAACAGCGTGTTGTTGCTCAACAAGAGGCACAACAAAAAATAGAAAAAAAGGTACAGGAAGCGACTTTCGATTTAGGGGCGCTCTCTGAAATTGAAATTGCAATTTCGGCAACTCCTGTTGAGGAGGAAACCGTTTTAAACCAAAATTATTTCAGCATCATTGCAGGTTCTTTTCGCTCTCTGGATAATGCTGAAAAGAAAGTAGAGGTTCTCAAAGAAGAAGGCTACACAGCGGCAATTGCTCAATCCAGTGCAGAAGGCTTATACCGTGCTGCTTATGGTCGTTTTACCTCCAAAAAAGAAGCGCTAAATTTATTGTATTATATCAAATATACACTAAAAGAAGACGCCTGGTATTTAGAAGAAAAAAAAACTACATTTGATAAATCCACCCTTTAGGATTGAGGGCTTTTACATTGTTAAAAATACTAAACTGTAATTCTGTTTTACCTGTTTGTTGATTGGTAAAGACTTCCCCTATTGCCTGCTTGGCTTTTACTTTGTCACCCTTTTTAACATACAATTTGCCTAGATTTTTATATACTGATATAAAATTTCCGTGACGAATTAAAACGGAGGGATTACTCCCTTTAATCAACACAACCGACATGACTTCTCCCTCAAAAATGGCCCGCACTTGAGTCGATGGTGCTGTGGCCAATGTGACACCATTACTTTGAATGGTTGTTGTTTTAACCACAGGATGTGGCTGTCTACCAAATTTCTGGATCACAATCCCTTTTTCAAGCGGCCAAGGGAGACGTCCTTTATTTGCTGAAAAGTTAGCCGCAATTAATTTTGCTTCCGGAGTAAGTTCAAATATTTTACTTCCTTTTTTACCCACAGCCTTATTAGATGCTGCAATGGCTTCACGAATCAAACGATTGATTTCTCGATCAATCTCTTTCCTTTTCTTTTGCTTTTTTGAAATCTGAGCCGCGAGAGAACGTTCTTTTCTTTTTAAGTTTTTAATTAAGCTTTGTTGTTGTTTACGTTCTTCTGCCAATTGTTCTTGAACAGCTCTGTTTTCTTTAATTAGAACGACTTTCTTCCCCTTTTCATCAATAAGGGTTTGATTTAGCTTTTGAAGTAATTGTGTTTTTTCACTGATCGCAAGACCTTGTTTTCTCCTGTAGCTTGCGTATTGTTTCAAATATTGAATGCGTTTGTAGGCTTGTAAAAAACTTTCAGAAGAAAATAAAAACATCAATCGGTTTTTAAGGGATTTACTTGCATATGACTTTTGAATCATCCTTGCATAATCTTCTTTTAAAAGCTCCAATTCTTTTCGCTGATTCCCAATATTTCGTTGATTTAAGTTAATTCGTCGGGTAAGAATATTTACCTGTTCATTGGTCACTTTGATCAGTTCAACGCGAACGCTAAGTTTGACTTGTAAATCTTCTGCCTCGTTAAGGGCATTTTTCCGTGTTTTAGTGTTCGTAAAAAGCAATTGGTTTATTTGCTTAATTTCATTTTTTAATCGGATCCGTTGTGCTTCAAGTTCTTGTTGCCTCTTTGTAGTGTCTTGCGCCGAAACACTATGCATTCCGATCCAAAAAAAAGCAATTAAACAAAACGTTTTATACATCCTAAAATTCAATTTTGGAATATCCCTCTGGAATTTCAAAAGGAAAATTTATTGACGCGGGGAATTCTATTCGATTAAACTCCAATTCCAAACGCTGTAAGCTTTTTCCGTCATAGAGGCTTACCTCTATTTGCTGAGGAATGTTTTCTCCATTAATTCTTGCATGATTCGGGTATTTAATCGTGAGGGTGTTTGAGGTTCCCGGAAGAACCAAACGCTGCTCTTTCAAAATAAAATCAACGGGGTCAAAAAATAAAGTAGGCGCTATTCCCTTGCGCTTTCCTTGGGGGGCTAAAATATAATATTGTGGATTAGAAATTTGTTTCCACTTTCCTTCCCCTGGATCTAAAAAAGGTTTTCCTAGTAATAAATTTTCAATGTCAGAATATCCAAAATCCGAGTTTAGGGATGCGTTGATTAAATCAAAGTTCCCTTTAAAATAATTTTTCTGAAATTTTTCATAAAAAGAAACCTCTTCTGGGGTTACCATAAGCTTTGCAATAGGAATGAGCATGGTTGCACTCATCCAAACTTTCTTTTTATTTTCCATTCGGAGTTGAACAATGACTTGTTGTGTTCGCTTCCCATCGTTATATGTCGCTCGAATGCGCGATCGAAGCTTGTTTACTCGGGGGTAATTGGATTTAATTTTAGCTACCAAAGCCGTAATATCAACATTTTTAAGGGGTGTTTTTGTGGGTAAAACAGCTACCGTTTTACATGCACTAAACAAGAGGATAATTCCAATTAAAAAACCAAAATGTTGAAGCGTCTGTTTCATGTTTACTGCATCTCTGAATAATCCCCTAGACTGACAAAGGTAGGGTTTCCTTTGTAACGCACATGATTCCCAATCATTGCTTTATCACTTTTTATATTGGTCAAATGACTATGATTCTGAATTAAAACATTTTTCAATTCACAGTTTTCGATGATCGTCTCAGCCCCTACGGAAACTCCAGGTCCTATTGTGCTGTTACGAATTTGTGCCCCTTTTCCAATATAGCATGGAGGAACAATCGTACTGTTTTCAATTACTGCTGTGGGGTCAACTAGTTCTTCTCCTTCCTCTTGTTTTAATTGAAGCATCTGCGCATTAGTTTGTAATGTTACTTCGGGATTTCCACAATCCATCCATGCATTTACTTCACCCGCTTTAAAAATTTTACCTTCCTCCATCATGGTCAATATTCCTTGATTGATTTGATACTCCTCTCCGGGTTGCAAGTTTTCTTTTACTACTGCCTCTAAAGCAACCTTCAAAATTTCAATTTCTTTGAAATAATAAATTCCAATTACTGCTAAATCAGAAACAAAGTCTTTTGGTTTTTCAACCAAATTAATAATTCTATTTTCAGCATTTAATTCTACAACCCCAAAGGCTTCGGGCTGGGCGACTTGTTTTACCCAGATTACTGCATCCGCTGAAGGGTCTAAAGAAAGATCTGCTCGAATTAAAGTGTCGGCATAGGCAACAACTGCCGGACCTTCCAATATAGCAGCAGCACACATAATGGCATGGCCTGTTCCCAAGGGTTCTAATTGTCTAAAAATATGGGGAATTGCACCCAATTCTATCGCTAATGCTTTTAACGAATTCTCAACAGTCTCATCAAAGAAAGCGGGGTCGCCCAAAATAAAGCCTATCTCTGTAATGGGTTCTGCAACTACTTTAGCAATTTCATGAACCAGCTGATGAACAATCGGTGAACCCGCAACAGCCAGAAGGGGTTTAGGTGTTGTTAAACTATGGGGTCTCAATCGAGAGCCTCTGCCCGCCATGGGAACTATAATCTTCATAAATTATTATTGTTTTCCAGTGCTTCCAAAACCTCCCTCACCGCGTTCCGTTTCTGACAAGCGCTCTGTGATTTGCCATTCAATTTGTTCATATCGGGCTAAAACCAATTGCGCAATTCGTTCTCCGGGTTGGATTGTAAATTCTTCATTAGAAAGATTGACCAAAATTACTCCTATTTCTCCTCTATAATCGGCATCTATAGTACCCGGAGCGTTAAGCACAGTGATGCCAAATTTGGCCGCTAATCCACTTCGCGGTCTGACTTGTGCTTCAAAGCCTTCAGGAAGCGCTATTTTAAGACCCGTTCCAATAACACTACGCTCAAGAGGCTTTAGGGTAACGGGTCCGTCTAATACGGCTTTTAAATCAACTCCTGCTGAAGCTTTTGTAGCATAGAAAGGAAGTGCATTTGGACTGTCATTTTGTACGGGAACTTGGATCATCATTCTTTATTTTAAAGAATTTAAAAATAAGGAATTGCATGCTATGCTTTTAAGTAAACCTAAAATTCTTTCCTAAAATTGTCAACTAAAATTATTCTTTTGGTAAGCGTTTCATTACTTCTTTTTTACTTCGGTGATCATACCCCCCAGCATAGCTATAAAACCAGCAAATGCTCATATTAAAACAGTAATGCGCTCCAATCATTACTTTTCATCCGCTATTTTTTAAGTAGGTTTTTTGGGCATTTTTTATCCCCTCCTCTTCGGTTGTATGGGGATAAAAAGCATAGGTAGGAGCAACAACTGGCTTGGTGGAAGTAATCGCAATTTTTAAGATCTGTTGGATTCGGAATCTTCCTTTAAGTTGGGCTCTAAATAGGGCTTCCTCTTTTTTAAAATTATGATCTTGAGGGCCTAGAATTATTGCTTCTCCTTTCCATTGAAACCCCTTTTGAGTCCAGATGTTCACCCCACAAACACAGACCTTGGGGTTTTCTTGGATGTTTTTTAAACTCACGGGGGAGGCAATATTGGCAATCCAAAGTTCTGTCTTTGTCTTAAATAAAAAAACTTCTTTTGGCGAAACATTGGGTTGACCGTCTTTTGAAGCAGTCGCTAACCAACATAAAACAAAATTATCAAGATTGGGGGTAGACATAGTAAATGGGGTTTGAATTCTAATATCTAAATTAAAAAATCCAAACTGCTTTATACCTACTTTGTACGATTATTCTTATTCCTTTTAGAAGTCCTCAATTTCCACAACCTTCTCCCTCATTACAGTCTCCAATCGCCTCCCAGGCTTCGTTTTCTCCAGGAACTTCGTTGGGATTTACCCACCACTTGCTTTTCCAAATTTTACAGTTATATACCACTTGAGTTCCTGCAATTTGATATTCATTTGCAGCTTGGTACTCGGGGATTTCACATAAAAGCGTTCCTCCACCTTCCCCCATACAATCGATCCCTAAGCCTGAAAAAGTTTCTATTAGAAAATCATTGGCTTCATTAATTGCAGTTTGTGGGCTGCTTCCATTCAGCGCTTTTGAAGCCGTATTTAAATAAGAATATGCCGAGCTGCTATTCCCCGCTAATAAGATTTGCCAAATCATTATTCCGTCATTAGACCCTTCTCGTTCTGGGTGGTTACTAATATAATTTGATAAATCTGCTACATTTTCGTGAGTATAAGTAAAATATGGACCCCAAGGTTCTTCTGGATAATGAACCCCTGCCGCAATAGTAAAATCATATTTATTGGCATAATAAGTATAGGCATAGTACATAATTTTTCTATTGGTGCTCGCGCCAGTATTATATCCTTGAAAAGCAACCAAATCAATTTTATTCCCAACCGCTTCAAAAACAGGAATCATGTGTCCCGTAGAAGAAAAACCAAAAAGATTGATTCCATTTGTGGGGACAGTCCCTTGATACAAATTATCGTCATTTTCTCCAGTAAGACTGTTTCTGTTTTCAAAACGATATGGGGAAGAAGTATCGTTATTCACTTGCCCACCAAGTGCACCTCCCCCAGCAGGAGCACAGGCTAAAATATAGCCTTCTGACTTGGGCATGATTGCCCTTGATTCATCAAAAAAAGCAATAAAATGTGCTACATTTGTCTCATTACCAATGTTGGTAAACGAACCATCAGGTTCAAAATCCCAATCTATTCCAGCAAAGCCGATATCATCAACTAAATCTTTAATTTGAGTATAGATGATTTCAAAAGAAGAAGCATCTCTCCAATAGGTTTCACCCCCAACAGAAAGAATCACATTGATTCCTTTTTCTCTTAAAATACTCACACTCTCTTTGAGGTCGCATCCAGAATAGGGTACCTCTATGCCTGTTCCAGATAAATCAAAACTGCCTTTTTCATAACGCATATTGGGTTTAGCAAAACTCAAAAACACATGATTTACGAAAGGAGGGATATCCCGAAGTTTAGAGCCTTGTCCTGGACCTGCATAGGTTTCTGACCAAGAAGGAAAATATCCCAAAATGACTGGTGCATTAATGGGGTGGGCATTTCCTCCAATTGATGTACTTGTAGTCGTTGAAGTAACAGTATCGGTGGGGGGCGGTGTAACCGTGGGTGTGCTCGTTTCTGTTGGTGGCATGATCTCTTCTACTACTGGAAGAACCTCCTCCTCCACAACCACAGGATCTATCGTAGTGGTTTTAGAGCAAAAAGTAAGGCAAAAGCAGAGGCTTAAAAGTATAGGTAACTTTTTCATCATTGAGTAAGTTTGGGTTAAGACAATAAATTTAGCTAATTAATTCTTACTTCATCATTGTACAAATTATAAAATGTATTTATCTAAAAAGCCTACTGATCTTCGCAATTAAAATAACGTATCCCCTCCCAATTTCTTTTAAAAAAATTATCCTTATCCTTAATGAACTCCTCTAAGGGAGTACTCCCAGGAAGAACAGTACGCCACATTATGGGAAAATCTTCTGGTGTTGTTGTACATTCAAAAGACTCACAAGGATGTCTGTATTTATAGCGTGCGTGTCCTGCTTCATGATAGAAAGTATAAAGGCGTTGAACAATTGAAAAATCTTCCCAAAAAGATTTAATTATTTCAAAACTAACGGTATCATCATCACAGATATTGAACGCTCTACCTGCATGATCTGAAGTAACTCCCGAAGCAAAATCAGGTTCGGTACCAAAAAATACTGAAATAACTTTACCACTACCGGGGTCAGGCTTGCCAGAACGAATTGCATCGGCCACAAAAACATCCCAATAATCATCAAGCGAACTATCTTCTGTGAGGATAGAATAAAACGGATCTATTATTTCTTCCGTTTCTTCTTCTTTGACAACCGTTTCAGGTTCGACGGGCTCTTTTTTACAAGATAAGGTTGTTATAAATATAACAATGAATAAGACAGTAGAATAAACTGTTTTTGAATTCATGGTACTCGATATGGGGGTTAAACAAATATTTAACTGCAATATATATAAAAAAACGGTCTTTCTTTTAAGTTTTAACCATTCAAGGCTTCCGCACCCCCTACAATTTCTAAAATCTCGTTGGTAATAGCGGCTTGACGCGCTTTGTTGTAGGTTAACTTTAATTGATCTCTCAATTCGGTCGCATTATCGGTTGCTTTGTGCATGGCCGTCATACGGGCTCCATGTTCACTCGCGAAAGAGTCTCGCAAGGCTTTGTAAAGTTGCATCTTGATACTTTTGGGCAACAGTTCGCTAATAATTTCCTCTTGAGTAGGTTCAAAAAGATAATCTCCTGCTGAAGTTGTTTCAGTAACTTCTGCCTCTATAGGTAAAATGGTTTCTGTTAAAACTAACTGGGTGGCCGCATTTTTGAAACTATTATAAATAACCTCAACTTTATCGTATTCTTTGTTAGCAAAGGAATCCATAAAACCTTGAGCAATTTCACTGGAGTTAGCAAAGGTCAGCTCATCATAAATTCTATTGTTGTTTAGAGCAACAGAATGCTTTTTTGCTAAAATATCATCCCCTTTTTTCCCTAAAGTCAATAAGTGAACCTCGTAATTGCTATGGTCTGCCACGTATTGGTTTACTGCTTTGATGATGTTAGAGTTAAATCCTCCACACAATCCCCGATTAGAAGTAACTGCAACAAGTAACACCTTATTTACAGGTCTAACTTGAGTGAAAGGATTGGGTGTATCTCCATCCAATGAACCACTCAAATTTTGAATTAATTCGGTTAACTTATCTGAATACGGTCGCATGGCTGTGATAGCATCTTGAGCTTTTTTAAGCTTCGCTGCCGATACCATTTTCATTGCAGAGGTGATCTGCATGGTCGAGGAGACCGAGGCAATTCTATTCCGTATTTCTTTTAAGTTTGCCATAATCGATTATTCGAATTGTGCTGAAGTGCTTTTAGCTACTGCATTTAAAGTGTCTATTACTTCGTCCGTTAATTTTCCTGCTTTGATCGAATCTAATACCGGACGGTGTTTCGCATTCAATTCTTCTAAATAAGCGCGTTCAAAAGCTTTAACTTGATTTACAGGAACGTTTCGTAACAAGTTTTTAGACCCTGCATAGATAATTGCTGTTTGATTTTCAACGGTAAACGGATCGTTTTGTGCTTGCTTTAAAATTTCAACATTACGTCTTCCTTTTTCAATAACATTTAAAGTAGCTGCATCCAAATCAGAACCAAATTTTGCAAAGGCCTCCAATTCACGGAACTGTGCTTGATCTAATTTTAGCGTTCCCGATACCTTTTTCATGGATTTAATCTGAGCTGAACCTCCTACACGAGATACTGAAATCCCTACATTAATCGCAGGACGAACTCCTGAGTTAAATAAATCAGATTCCAAGAAGATTTGTCCATCTGTAATTGAAATTACGTTGGTAGGAATGTAAGCAGAAACGTCTCCTGCTTGTGTTTCAATAATTGGAAGTGCTGTTAGCGAACCGCCTCCTTTTACTTTATCTTTCAAAGAAGCTGGAAGATCGTTCATCTCTTTAGCAATACTATCGTCAGCAATTACTTTTGCGGCACGTTCTAATAAGCGAGAGTGCAAATAAAACACATCCCCAGGGTACGCCTCACGTCCTGGAGGACGACGTAATAAGAGCGATACTTCACGATAGGCTACTGCTTGTTTAGATAAATCATCATAAATGATTAAAGCGGGTCTCCCTGTGTCTCTGAAATATTCTCCAATTGCAGCTCCAGCAAAAGGTGCATAAACCTGCATCGGTGCTGGATCAGAAGCATTAGCTGCAACAATCGTAGTATAGGCCATAGCGCCTTTATCTTCTAGTGTTTTAGCAATTCCTGCAACAGTAGAAGCCTTTTGACCGATGGCAACATAGACACAATATACGGGTTCTCCTGCATCAAAAAATTCTTTTTGATTCAAGATGGTATCGATACACACCGTAGTTTTTCCCGTTTGACGATCCCCGATCACTAATTCTCTTTGTCCACGTCCTACAGGAATCATGGCATCAATCGATTTGATTCCCGTTTGTAAGGGTTCGTTGACGGGTTGGCGGAAAATAACCCCAGGCGCTTTTCGCTCCAACGGCATTTCAAAAAGCTCGCCTTCTAAAGCCCCTTTCCCGTCAATAGGATTACCTAATGTATTGACAACACGACCGACAACACCTTCACCCACATTAATTGAGGCAATTCGTTGCGTTCTTTTGACGGTATCTCCTTCTTTTACTCCTTTAGATGGACCTAACAATACCACCCCTACGTGGTCTTCTTCTAAGTTAAGTACCATTCCTTCAAGGTTGTTATCAAAAGCAACTAGTTCACCATACTGTGCATTGGAAAGTCCAAATACACGGGCAATACCATCACCCACTTCGAGTACAGTACCTACTTCATCCAGAGCGGATGCTGAGCTATAGCCTGATAATTGTTTTTTTAGTATTGCTGAAACTTCAGCGGGATTTACATCTGCCATGATCGTTTATCTTTAGATCGTATTCGTTTTTGTTAATGTTGTTTTTATCGCCTTCAACTGATGCACAACACTAGCATCGTATTGTGTGTCGCCAATTTGAAGAATGAAACCGCCGATAATTGCCGGATCAACTTTATTTACAAGTTGTACTTTATCCTTAGTCAAGCCTTTTGCTTTTTCCAAAACAAGTTTTTCCAAAACAGGAGATAATGGAACGGCGGTAGTAACTTCCGCTTGAATTTCTCCCTGAGTTTGAGCATAAAGGCGAACATACTGTTCTGCAGTTGCGGCAACAATCGCTAGGCGATTATTTTCAGCCAAAAGTGAAAATAATTTTAGCGTTTCAGGGCAAGCACCAGAAAAAATTGCCTTCAAAGCGGACTCTTTTTGAGCCACTGGAAGGATTGGATTTTCTAAGACCGTTTGCAATTCGTCATTTTCTTGCATTAGAACTCCCAAAGCAATCATATCTTTAGCAACTGCCTCAGAAGCTTTAGCCTCTTGGGCAAAAGATAATGTAGCTTTAGCATAACGAAGTGCAGCGCGCGTTCCTCTCATTTTACTTTAAGTTGGTGTCTTTTAATAATTGTTCAACCAACTGCAATTGCTTGTCGTTGCTTTCCAATTCTTTTTGAAGCACTTTTTCAGCAATCTCCATCGCAATGGAACCTACTTGTTCTTTCAACTCGTTTACAGCTGCTCGCTTTTCGTTTTGGATGGCGTCTTGTGCTTGCGCCAAGATTTTTTGTGCTTCAACTTGTGCTTCTTCTTTAGCGCCATTAATCAATTCAGAACGTGTTGCACGTGCTTCTTTGAGTAAAGCTTCTTTTTCAGCGCGCGCTTCTTTTAAGATCCGTTGATTGTCCGATTGCAAACTCTCCATCTCATTTCTCGCTGCTTCAGCAGAAGCAAGTGCATCTTTAATTGAAGTTTCGCGCTCATTGACTGCATCTAAAATAGGCTTCCACGCAAATTTTTTAAGCAAGAAAAACAAGCCTATAAAAATGAGGGATTGCCAAAAGAACAAGCCTAATGAAAATTCACCGATTAATTTTTCCATCGTTTAAAACGTTAAGTTAAAAAGGGCCTTAACAGGCAACTAATGTTATACTGCAAATAACGCAGCAAAACCAATTCCCTCTACAAGGGCAGCAGCAATCAACATCGCTGTTTGAATTTTACCATAAGCATCTGGCTGACGACCAATCGCCTCCATCGCAGAACCACCGATTCTACCGATACCCATACCTACACCGATTACTACTAATCCGGCTCCTACCATTACTGGAATTTCCATAATTATAATTTTAAATTAAACACTCTTTTTTTGACACATTGCTGTGTTTGGGTTAATGATGCTCATGTTCTTCAGCGGCAAAACCGAAATAAAGCGCAGAAAGCATCGTGAAAATATAGGCTTGTAATAAAGCCACTAATAATTCTATAATCGAGATCGCGAAAGCCAATCCAAAGGACAATGGGCTTCCCAACCAACTTTTAAAAATAAACATCAAACCAATTAAACTCATCAATACAATATGTCCCGCTTGCATGTTTGCATACAGACGAATTAATAAAGAGAACGGCTTGATAAAGATTCCCAGTACTTCTATAGGAATCAAAATAATATATAATGGGACTTTAGCATACCATTTCATTGAAGCTCCAAGAGGGTCAAAAATATGGAGCCAGTAGTCTTTGGTGCCTGTAAAGTTTGTAATTATAAAGGTAAGTAACGCCAAACCAAAAGTAACTGCAATATTTCCTGTAACGTTTACTCCCAAGGGAGTCAGGCCCAACATGTTTAAAAACCAAATGAAAAAGAAGACCGTTAATAGGAAACTCATGTACTTTCCATATTTTTTTTCTCCAATATTTGGGCGAGCAATATCATCTCTGATATATAAAACAATAGGCTCAAAAAAGCGACCAATTCCTGCAGGAACACCACCGTTAGCAGCATAGGTTTTGGCCAATCCTTTAAACAAGAAAAACATCAAGAGAGCAATAAGTAGCATACTCGCCACTCCTTTAGTAATCGAAAAATCTAAAGGGGCAACATTTGTCGCGTGATGACTTTCGTCGTAATTAATGGTTCCTGCAGCATCTGTACGGTAAATTTTTGAATGATCTAGTTTATAATAGAATGCGCCTGATTCCACAACAGCTTCTCCGTGATGTAGTTTTGAAGAAGAAAAAACATGCAATCCATTGTCCCATAAAATTACAGGAAGAGGAATTCCAACATAAATATGTTTTCCGGATTCGTTGGTGTAGGAGAACAAACTAAAATCGTAAGCATCTTGAAGGTGATGTGAAATATACGCTTTAATTTCTGCTTTTAAATCTCCAGAAGCTTCACTTTCTTTAGCCTCTAGGGAGTAGGGTGCTGAAAACAACGCTGTGAGGAGAAGGAAAAGGGTATACAATTTGTTTCGCGTTGTCAGCATAAAACTTGTTTCTGTGTAGTGTTTTTAGCGCTGCAAATGTAAGGCTTTCGAATAAATAAAGAAATAAATAAAAGTTTTTTTAACCGCCTTTTTTTGATCCTAAACAAAAGGGCATAAATCGGTTTGTAGAAAATTCCATTAAGAAGGTTGGCTGCTACCTGTAACGCCTTGCCAAAACTACTATCTCCATCAAGAGACCAATTGCATAAGGAGTGAAAAAAATGAAAAACTCGGAGCGCGTTAAAACGCCATCCATCTCAAATCTAGGGTGAAAATAAAAGAAGTAGATAATTAATTTTAAAGCAACAGTGATCAAATAAAGTGATGCTAAGTTTTCTTTTTTGTGATGTATTCCCCAAGCTAAAAGAAAAAGTGCAATAACCGCTAAGACTAAATTGATCCCATAACTCGCAATTAAAAACTGACTACTCGCCGGCAACAATTCAAGTTGAATAAACAAACCCAAAGGCATTAGAATTAGTAGAAGGACAATATAAAAGACGTTCTTTTTCATGGATTATTCCAAAAGCTTTTGCTTTGTTTATAAATAAGCCACAACACCATGATCAATCCAAAAACACTCAACACTAAAGCAAAACGGTTGGTGTGATACTGTGCATCTAAAAAAATACCCAGTTTGACAGAACCATACATGATAATTCCGATTTGAAAAGCGAGGCTAGAAAAGATCAGCCATCGATTAGGCTGTTTTTTCACGGGTGTTGGTTAATTTTTTGACTCCATCTTCCTCTGAATGCATAGAACAATTCGCATTGAAAATAGCTCCAGAATCTACTATTAATTTCTGAATAAAAACTTCACCTTCCACATTGCTTCCTGTTTTGAGAGAAAGTGTTCCAGATACGGTTAGATTTCCTTTAAATACGCCTTCAACATCCGCATTAGCACACAATACTTTTCCAATCACTGAGGCTTCTCTTCCGATAATAACTCTTCCAACAGTTTCGACATCTCCCACTAATTTACCGTCAATTCGGATGTCCGTTTTGGCTTTTATAGCGCCCTTTAAAACAGTGTTTTTATCTATTTTACTGTATTGTCCGTTTGAGTCTGATGTTTTCATTTTGATTCGTTTTTCCACGTTTTGTTTTTCATGTATGCTCGATATTGGGAGGTCAAAGCTACAAAATTATCTAAGGTTTCAAGTGCTAAAGCGCTTTTCATCCCTTGATTTGCTTTTAAAATTTCTATTTCTTGTGTGTCTCGTATGCCATGTATTACAACAAATGAATAGGTTTCGTCATACACGTCTTGACTGACGATCCAGTTTCTCTTGGTTGTGGATAGGATGCTTTTGACTTGATCATAAAAAGCCAAAGACTGCCTCTGATTACTATTTAAAAATGGGAAAATCCATTTGTAATTTTTATAAATCACACCCTTTTCCTCCAAGTTATTGTTTGCTTCAATTTGCTCAATCAATGCTTTTGCATTTATGCCCTCTCCCACTGCACTAAAATTTGTAGCAACTTCCTGAAGAGCTTCTTTCCATGTGGTTACACCATGGAGTCGCCCCTTAGTGTGGGCTTTTAAAAGCGCTATTTTAGGTTCCATCTGACTTCCACTTGTAACCACTTCAAGGGATTCAATTTCTCTTAAAACATTTTTAAAGTCTTGTTTTTCGAATAAATCTAATGCCTTTGCATACAACGTCTCCGGAGTTATAATGCCAGAATCGTCATAATTGTCTGGATCTGAAAGAAGCCGAGCAAATGAAGTGTCAGGATAATCCGTTACCAGCCTTGCTTTATTTTCAGCTGCAACTTGAGGAAACTCTTTTTCATTCATTCGATATAAATGATATAACGCTTGCACTGCAATTGCTTCTGGTGGATTGGATATAAGCAAGGTGTCTAATCGCATTCGAGCCAAGGGAAAATCGCCAAACTTTTCTTTGTAAATCATTCCCAACTGTAAATATGCTTTTTGATTAAGGCGGGTAATACTGTCTTTGGCGTTTTCTTTTTTAGGCAAAGCCGTTACATAACTCTCTGGGGTTTGCTGAATAAAAACTGCCTTTTTAGAGCTTAACTCTGAATCTAGTGTCGTCTTTGATAAAACCGTTTGTATTGATGCAGTCTGTCTCCAATTATCTACATTGGGTCGATTTCCCCAATTTGCTTTATACGTTTGACGCCCTTTCAAAACCACTTTTGGATTGTAAAAATAAAAAGCGTTTTGTGTACTTTTCTGTGTTAAAAATTGACTCTTTTTTGTCTGAGACTCCAATATTTTCTCAGCTAAAGACTGTTGTTCATCAATGTAATTTTGAAAAAACTGTAATTGCTCTTCCTGATTCATGGAAAGTAAGGAAAGTATGCTGTCTGTTTTTTGGATTGTTTTTTCATAAACAATAACTTCAGTAAGGTTCTCCCGCTTTCTTTTTAGTTTTTTATGAGCAACTGTGGATTCGTCAAAAAGTGGGAGTAGTTTATCTAAATAGTCTCCCGTTTTGAGATAATTTCCTTTTCCGAAATAATAATCGGATAAATCTTGATAATTTTCAATTTGGGTGTAAGAATCTATGGAGGGGGACTCTAGTGACCGATTGAAATGTATCAATGCCAAACTATCTTGTCTTTCTTCCAAATACAAACTTCCCAAGGAACGATTAAGTACATGTTCAAAAGGCTTGTTTTCATAATTTTTTAATAAACGTTCAATCCGCTCAATTCTGTCTTCAAAAACGGAAGAACGATTTAATAGTGTCTGCTTGATTTTGGCATTGATGTAAAACTTTCGAGGGGCTTTTCGCTTCAAATCAGTTATTGCTTCATAAGCCCATTGAGCTGAATCTGTTTTTTCAAGGGACTCAAAAAGTTGCCCTGAAATGAATAAATATCGTGCTTTTGACCTTCTTTTAGGCGCTGCAAGAGCGGCTCTTTTCATATAATAAGCCGCCGAATCTATCTCTTTCAAATTAATAAATGCCTCCGCAACTGTTGCATTTGCTAAGGGATAAAATTTATTCCGGGGATTCAATGATTTTGCAATGGGTTTTAAATTCTGAATCGCCAATTCGTGATTTTGTAAACGAATATTCGTTTTCTCTCGCCAAATTTTCCCTTGAACAAAAATACTTTGGTTTGCTCCACTTTTTAATAAAAAATTAAAGGCCTCCAGTGCAGGGAAAAAACGCCGATCAAAATAACGTGCTTTTCCAAGAAGAAGATAGGCCGCATCTATCTGCCGATTGTATTGATTTCCATTGATATTCATAGAGTGCTTTTGAATTGCTTTGACCGCTTTTTCTTCTGCACGATCAAAACCAGGAACTATAGAAGATTCATCTATGTTCTCTCCTCTCAAATTAATGGGCTCCACTGGAATTAACTCATAAAAATTATCTTCATAAGCTTGTTCCAAAATTTGTTTTCCAACAGCAAAGGCTTCTTTTCCATTGAACAGAACGTTATATTTTGTGGTGAGGGTATGATACTCTTGATTGATAATGCCTTTCTTAGTAGTACTACAGGAGTATAGTACAAAAAAGACTAGCGGGAAAATCCAAAAATAAAGGCCTGCTTTTTTCATTTGAGTTACTTGTAAGATAATAACATGAAAACTAGTGTTTTAGTATATCTTGAATCCCAATTAATTTGAAAAATACGCTTCTAACTCTTTGAGTGTGGATGCTGTAGTTTTTATGTCTTTTAAAATCACGCCCTTCTCCAGTAAAACAATCCGTTCGCAAACTTCTGTAACATGCGTTAAATCGTGACTGGAAATCAAAAAAGTGGTTCCGTATTTTTCGGCTTCTTCTTTTAAAAGATGTTTTAATCGAATTTGTGTCGTAGGGTCTAAATTTGCAAAAGGTTCATCAAGAATAACAATCTCAGGATGTCCTATTAATGCGCCAATAATTCCTGCTTTTTTCTGATTCCCTTTTGAAAAGTCACGTAAGTATTTCTTTTGGTTCAGCACTTCTGAATTAAAAAAAGGCTCAAACCCTTTGACAAATACGGTGACCTCTTCCTCCGTTTTTCCTCTCAAACGACCAATAAATTGATAATATTCTTCCACCGTTAAATAACCAATCAAATAGCTCTCGTCAATAAAAGCCGCTGTAGCGGGTTTCCAAGCTTCACTTTTTTGAACATCAATATCATTAATTGTAACACGACCACTCGTCGATTCAATCAAATCAAGTAATAAACTAAAAAAGGTAGTTTTGCCTGCACCATTATTCCCGACAAGGCCAAAAATTTCTCCTTTAGGAATTACAAGTTCTTGGAGGTCTAGGACTGTGACCCCTCCATAGGTTTTGGAAAGAGATTCTACTGAGATCATATATTATTTTTGTTAAAGGCCGCAAGGGTCTCGTATTTCTTACTTTGGTATATCTTTTCAATTTGAGTTAACAATTGATTTTTGAATAAAAACCCCAACACTCCTGCAATGAAAAGTCCAATAACTCCAGCATAAAAACCAAAAAACAGGTTGGGTATATAAAAAACAACTACGGGTAAAACCAATTTGGGTAACGCAAACAACATCTGTGTCAAGTTAAATCCTTGTGTGTTTTCAAAGGCTTTCGCCTTCACATTTAGCTTTATGGGTGTTACATTATAAGCTCCTGAAAAAAGATTAATCAAACTCCCAAAACCAAAGTTAAACACGCCTGCTGCAACAATAATTAACATTGTCTTTTTGCCAAAATATAAATAGGGAAATGATAAAATTGTGCAAACCACAACAGAAAACATAAGTAAATAAAGCTTGGATTTTAGGTATTCTTTATAGGGCAAGTTCTGTCCCATCAAAAAAGAATAATATTCACTATCCCATGCGGGGACAAATTGCCCAAAAGAAATCATAAATCCTCCTGTAATAAATATCCCTGCAAAAATGAGGATAGTAGGATTATCATTATAGATGTCCTGTGTAAAAAAAAACAATCCATAAAACAAAAACAAAAACCCCATCATTACAACTTGTCGAGCGCGAATGTTTCTGATAATCAAACGAATATCATTTTTCAAAAGTACTCCCGTGGGGCCCCAGGCATCAAGGAAGTGTAATTTTGATCCAATGATACGCTCCTTCTTTTTGCTTAGGCCTTTATCCAAATACAGTTGGGCTTTTAAAAATTTCTCTGTTAGGTACCACATCAAAATAAAGACTGCTAAAGGAATCCCTAGCCCTAAGGGTTGTGTATAAAGCAAATCAAAAGCTTGTTTAAAAAAAGAAAGTATGGGAACTTCCAAATACGTTTCTAACAAATAGCCGCCTGCAATGAAGGAAATGGTTCCAATGGCAACTCTTTTATTTTTATTGACAAGAAAAATCAAAAAGTTGTTTACCCCCGAAAGGGTTAGTATTCCAATAAACCAGATCCACAAAGAAAGGGTTGTCCCGTTTTCTTTACTAACTACAATACAAAAGGGAAGTAAAATGATCAGTGGAATAAAATTGAAAAAAGAAGTCAATGAACGCAGCATAACCCTTCGTATGATTTGCGCTTTTGTTATGGGTTGTATCAAAAGAGATTTTACGTCAGACACAGGTGGATTTTGAAAAAAATAGCGGAACAAAAAATCCAATGCAAAGAAATAAATCAGCCATTGATTTACAACGCTTATCGGATCCGCCTCTGGAAAGACTTTTCTAATGATAAAAAAAAGACCAATCCCTAATCCTAAAAAAACCAATAAAAAATAAAGTGTTAAAAAACCAATAAAAATTCTTGCCGCCATTTTTAATTCCCATTGCGGGGCTCTAAAGAATTTTTTCTTTGTTAAATAGAGAGATTGTTTAAGAGAAATAGACATAATAGGCTTTTAGGCTTTTGGAACCCTTACAATGATAATCATTTTTTTAAATTTGCCAAAAAAAAAGTTATGTCGTCATTCCATTCACTTAAGGTTTCTAATATTGAAAGAATAACCTCCAAAGCCGTAGTTGTCTCTTTTGAAATCCCCGATTCATTAAAAACAGAATTTGAGTTTCTTGCAGGACAATATATTGGTTTACAAGCTCAAATCAATGGGGAAAAAGTTCGCCGATCCTATTCCATTTGTTCGGCTCCACAATCGGGAATACTACAAGTGGGAATTAAAGAGGTTCCAAAAGGTGTTTTTTCTAGCTATGTAAATAAACATCTTGCTGTGGGCGACATATTGGAAGTTAGTGCTCCTGAAGGCCGCTTTACCCTAACTCGAGAGACAAATGCAAAAACGCTCGTTGGGATTGCTGCGGGGAGTGGTATTACGCCCATCATGTCCATTATAAAATCAGTAATAATAGGTAAATCTGATTCACAATTTGTTTTATTATATGGAAATAAATCTCCCGAGGAAACCCTGTTTTATGAAGAACTTTTGATGCTCGAAAAAGCAAACCCTAGACAATTAAAAATTCATTGGGCCTTCAGTCAAGCCAATGTTACAGAAACCCACTTTGGTCGTATAGACGCTTCTCTTGTTAATTACCTTTTAAAACAAATTGAAAATAAAGATCCCAAAGCATTTTATCTCTGTGGTCCTGAAGGTATGATCAATCAAGCTTCAAGTCAATTGATAGAAAAAGGAATGAATAAAGATCAAATCTTCTTTGAACTGTTTACTGCAAGCACAGAAACTGTGGCCATAACCTCCGCCGCAGAAAGCGGAACACTCACCTTAACCTGTGATGAAGTAACCCATTCCCTTGAGCTAGTCTCAGGTAAAACCCTTTTAGATATTGCCCTACAAGCTAAATTAGATGTTCCCTATTCTTGTCAAGGTGGAGTTTGTAGTAGTTGCATTGCCCGCGTTACAGAAGGAAAAGCCACCATGCAAAGCAATCAAATCCTTACCGATGCAGAAGTTGAAGAGGGTCTTGTATTAAGTTGTCAAGCTGTAGCTCAATCCGAAACCGTTAGTCTTGATTATGATGATGTCTAAAGCAAGTTTATAGCTGTTTTTAAAAAGGAATTAAATTGTATTGATGCAGCCTAAAATAAACGGCAATAATAATGATTGCCAGAATGAATAGGTTTTTTATCAAGTTGTTTTTTAAATACTCTAAGCCGAAACCAAGAAAAAAAGCCGTTGGAATAAAGCTTAATAACCACCTTTCTTTTCCATGATATAAATTTAAATATCTAAAAAGGATGCTGATAATCAACCATATAAACATAAATTGAAACGCTCTAAAAACGCCATTTTTACCCAATGTATTTTTGTATTGTGCCGATCTAAAAAAAAAAGCCGTTAATACACTACCATTTATTGCTATAAGCCAAAGGGTTTCGGAAACTTGAAAATCAATCGTGCTTAAATTATTGCTTTTATAGAAAAAATGACCTGTTAGAAAATAGGAACACACCATTAAAAATTGAGCAGTACATACAATTCCTGTTATCAAAATAATCCCATTTTGAAGTCTTCGATACTGAGGTTCAATAAAAAACAAAAAAGGAACCGTGTAAAAAAGAACAAAGTTGTAATTAAAAAAACTAATGCTTGTTATTAAAACGCTGAGAAGAAAAATCTCTTTAATAGGTTGTTTTTGTTTTAAATCTCTCGTGTAAACATTTAATGCAATCAACAAAAAAAGTCCAATCAGCCCTCTTCTTAAATCAAGCGTTCCTTCTTGATTAAATAAGAGTATGGCTAAGGGAAAAGAAAGAAGGTGGATAGCTCCAAATTTAGCATTCAATTTCTTGTTTTCTGAAAGGGTTACTAAAATAGTAATGACAATAAATAAAAAACTAAATCCGAGGGTTTTCAGAAAAGCTTCCTGTTTTATCGTTCCAAGGCTTGTGCAATAAATGACAAAAAGGTTTGCAAAGAAGCACAAAAAAAAAGAAGCAATGAAGGCTTGAATACTAACCCTTTTAAATATCTTTGCAAACATATTGGTTCAAATTTTAAATCAATTTATAAATTAATTCGCTTATGAAAGCTTTTTTTGAAGGAATCGCCTGGTTATTTGAAGAAATTCTTTTTCTTCCTTATGATCTTTTACGCCAACTTGAAAACAGCAGTTGGACACTAGCCAACTCAGTCAATTGGATCTTTTTACTGATTGGGTTTTCAGCTTTAATTTATTGGGTGTTACAACTCAACTTGTTTGATAAAAATGGGGAAGAAGATAAAGATCCTTCCGCACATTCTTTTTTATAAATCAAACCCTATATCGCTTCGGTAGTTGATTCCCTCATACTTGATTTTTGATAAAATTTCGTAAGAGCTTTTTACTGCATCTTGATGATTATTTCCGAAAGAAGTAATTGCCAATACACGTCCCCCAGACGTTTTTATTGAGTCTCCCTCTTGTTTGGTTCCTGCATGAAAAATCATTTTCCCTTCAAGCTGCTCGAGACCTGAAATCATTTTTCCTTTTTCATACGCTTCAGGATAGCCCCCTGAAACAGCCACTACCGTTGCAGCCGCAGAGGAATCTATCTCTAATGTTACTGCATCAAGGCGTTCTTCATTTACCGCCTGAAGGATGGCTAAAAAATCGTTTTTAATTCTTGGAATCACCACCTCGGTTTCGGGGTCACCCATTCGAACGTTATATTCAATCACTTTGGGTTCTTCTCCTACTTTAATCAAACCTATAAAAACAAAGCCTTTGAAAGGCAGATTGTCTTTTTTCAAACCTTCAATGGTTGGTTTGATAATTTGCGTTTCAATTTTTTCTTTGAATTCCTCCGTAACAAAAGGAACTGGGGAAATGGCGCCCATCCCTCCGGTATTCAATCCAGTATCTCCCTCTCCAATTCTTTTATAATCTTTAGCCATTGGAAGCGTTAAATACGAAGATCCATCAGTCAAAACAAAACAAGATAATTCTATCCCTGCCAAAAACTCTTCAATAACCACTTTTTTTGAAGCGGCCCCAAATTTACTTTCCAATAGCATTTCGCGTAGTTCTTTTTTTGCTGCTTCTAAATCCGCTATGATAAGTACTCCTTTTCCTGCAGCTAGACCATCGGCTTTTAATACGTAAGGGGGATTGCTTTGCTCTAAAAAAGCTTCTCCTTCCGCAAGAGTTTCGGCCGTAAATTCAGCAAAGGCTGCGGTAGGAATATTATGCCGCATCATAAACGCTTTGGCATAAGCCTTACTTCCCTCTAAAGTAGCGGCCTCTTTTTGGGGTCCAATCACTCCAACAGAAGAGAGCAGTGGGTCCTTTAAAAAGAAATCATGTATTCCGTTCACCAAAGGATCTTCAGGACCTACAATCACTAACCGAATGTCATGCGCTAAAACCGCTTTTTTTATCCCCTCAAAATCATTTACATCAATGGGAAGGTTGGTCGCACACGATGCTGTTCCAGCATTTCCAGGGGCTGCAAAAAGTTGGTCGCAATCTTTACTCTGTTTAATTTTCCAACAAAGGGTGTGTTCACGTCCCCCTCCGCCAATTACCAATACATTCATTCAAAATAATTTTTTCAAAGATAAACACTAATGATGGATCTCTGTTTATAGTCTCTTTTTAATCTTTTAAAAAAGTGCGCATTTCTTTTTCAATTGTTTTAACAAAGGGCAAATGCGCCTTTTTAGCTTCAGGTTGTTGTCCTTTCAAGCTCAATAAATCTGTAGAATTAATGATTGGAAAAAAGTTTTCTAATCCTGCTAATCGACTTTGCTGATTGGGATGTTCTAAGCCATCTGATAGAAAAAGAACGGGCGTTTCAAAAGCAACAGCGGGGAGGGCAGAATGAATCCTTGAGGTAATTACCAAAGAGGCGTTTGCAAGCGCCTCTAATTGCTTCGTTGCGGCCAAAATTCGCTCTTTTTCAGAAAATCTTTTTGTATCAATCAGTTGAGACGACCACACCACCGTTTCGTCCAATGAATCCAAGTAAGTGTGCACTCGCGAAATCGCCTTTCTATATCGAATATATTTGAAAGGAAACTTAAGTGTTTGAACCAGAATATTAAAAAGGCCATTTGTCTTGGTTCGTCGAAATGTTTGGGGTTCAGGTAATAAACGCTCCAAAGGGCTAATTACTACAATGCCTTTTCTTTCTTTTTTGGGGTTTACATAGTCTGTTCTTTTTAAGCTTAAAGTCAAACAAGCTGAGAAAAAAGTTTTTATGCCCTTACGCTCTAGTACTCTTTGGGTGTGTAAATCACGACAGCCTATGGGTTGATGGGCTTTTAAATAAGCAATTCCCTTTTCATTTAACATTCCTTTTTCTGCGGTAGGGTTCAGATGAAACGAAATAAATAGGGGAGTAATTTGAGCAGACGGAGGCCAATGGGAAGGGGCTTCCATAAACCAACCGTTCATAATAAGTTTTACCGGCTGTTCTGTGTAATCATCCAAACAATCTCGGTCTAATTCAATAATTTCCTCCTCCTTAATCAATTGCTTTGCTGCAATACTTTGAATATAATCCCCCAAATTATTAGAATTAGGATAAGCCAAAACAGCCGCTTTTTTATTCATGAGTATCCATTCGATTTAACATGCTAGTAAACGCTTTTTCTCTTCTTTCTAAAGGATAGGTTTTTTTTATTCTTTGCCTAGCTTTGCTCCCCAAATGTTCAGGTTCTGATTTTAGAAAATCGATTAAAACATCGAGGTCTGTCTTTGCCTCAAAAAGTAACCCTGTATTTCCAATGGCATCGGGAATGCCAAAAACCGCCTTTCCAATGGGAACGCACTCGCAAAGCATGGCTTCACACAAAACATTGGGCAAGCCTTCTATTTCTGATCCTTGAAAATAAAATTGGTTTTGGCTGTAAAGCGTCTTCAATTGTTCCCTCGTTTGGGTATCTAAAAGGTGAATATTTTCAGGAAGCTGATCAAAATTTAGGTCTAGGGATTTAATCCCTGCAATGGTAAACTGATGAGAAGGAAGTGCCTTTGCCAATGAAATAAACAAAGGAATTCCTTTACGCTCAAAGGTGCGCTGATCTGAAATGTTTGCCACAGTAAGTACCGTATTTTTTTGTTTCACTTCATTTGATTTCCAAAAAGTAGCGTCATAAGCCGTAGGGACTTCTTCTATAGGTGTTTGAAGATTGGGAATGAAATGTGAAACCCCTGACTGTGTTTTTGTGTCTTTTTTTGCTTGACCACACCCCTGTGCTAAACTTTTATGCACTACCCATATCTGATCGCATAGGCTGTAATTTAGACGGGCAATTTTTTGACGACTATTGTTTTTTAAAAAAATTCCATACGCTAAAGAAGGGCTTGAAACTGCGTCATACCCTCCGACGATTACAATACTTGTCTTACTAAAAAATTTTGTCCAAAATAGAGGCAAAAAAGAATGGTAATCATTAAACCAGCTTATTGTTGATTGAGATTGAAGAACATAAAAAAACCCTAAAAAAAACTCTCGAAATCGATTAAAGAAAAAACGAAAAGGGTCTTTATAAGGAGGGGAATGAATCAAAAGAACAGAATAACCAAGGGACTCAAGTAGTGCAACATCTTTGAGGACAAAAGTGTTTTTGATCGTACACACCAAAGTTACTTTCTTGGTTTTCATCCGTTGTCTTCTTTGAAATTAAAAAGAGCATCTAGTTGATCGGCTATTTTTCTACTGTCTGAAACTTTCGGAATCTTGTTTTGCCCGCCCAGTTTTCCAATACTTTTCATATAGCTTTTAAATCCTCCCGAAACAACTGAACGTATCACTAGGGGTCTCAGGACTTTTCCAACGATAAGGTCTTTGTAATAGATGTTCTTCTCCTGCATCACTTTATCAATTTCAAGGGCAAAAGTTTCCATGTTTTTTGGAGCCGCATCAAATTCAATATACCATTCATGGAATGGTAATCCTTCATTTGGATTGATTTGTGGTGCTACGGTAAATTCTCTGATTTGTACTGCGTCAACCTCTTGTTCTATCGCCCTTTTAAGTGCTTGTTCTACTTCGCTAACAATCACATGTTCTCCAAAAGCTGAGATAAAATGTTTAATTCTTCCGCTTACAATTACCTTAAACGGAGAAAGACTCGTAAACTGAATCGTATCACCAATATTATACCTCCACAAACCTGCGGTTGAAGAAATAATCATGACATAGTTGACGCCCAATTTTACCTCTTCTAAGGGAATCGCTGAAGGGACTTTATCAAAAAAGTGTGCTGCCTCTACAAATTCATAATAAATCCCATGATCTACCAAAAGCAACAGTCCCTTATCTTGTTGCTCATCTTGATAGGCGAAAAAACCTTCTGAGGCAGGATAAAGTTCAATGCTATCTGGAACGCGACCAATCAGTTTTTTAAAAATGGCACGATAGGGTTCAAAATTAACGCCCCCATACACGAAAAGAGAAAAGTTGGGAAATGATTCTCCCACAGACTCTCCTAGACCACATAAAATCCCTCCAATAAAAAGAACC